>Ga0304729_1000297_pt1 | contig 36847 bp, 84 predicted proteins | sample C_131016_MF_Meta_FD_190475 | JGI IMG/M metagenome (GOLD analysis project Ga0304729, IMG submission 190475) | Freshwater microbial communities from Lake Croche, Canada to study carbon cycling - C_131016_MF_MetaG (v2) (version 2) | ecosystem: Environmental > Aquatic > Freshwater > Lake | place... | reverse complement strand
ATTCTTCTTAGTATTTTCTCATAAAAATAGCTTGCGTATTCCTTACGAATATGTTAAACTTGATTTGTCTGTAGATGGAGTGAGTGGAGTATTATTGTGAATTTTTTTGAAGAATGCATTAGTGCAACTCAGAATATTATTTCTGGGGAAGATTATGAAAAATTTAAAAATGCCTATAGTAAGCATCAGGAAATTATTATTTTGGGTAATGGTGGAAGTAATGCGGTTGCATCACATATTGCTCAGGATATGACAAAGCGTGGCGGAAAAAGAGCACTTTCTTTTTCAGACCCATCAATGCTTACCTGCTTTATGAATGATTTTGGGGTAGATGATGCATACGCAAAATTTTTAGAATTTTATGCAAAAAAAAATACTCTTGTTATTCTAATTAGTTCTTCTGGAAAATCTAAAAATATTTTAAGGGCTGCAGAATATTGCGAAAATAATAACATTTCTTACGGAGTGTTATCTGCATTCGAATCTTTTAATCCATTAAAATTGCAATCAAAAAGTGCTAAATTTAATTATTATATTCCTACTCACAGTTACGGTGTTGCCGAATGTGTTCATCAGATATTTTTACATGGAATTGTGGAGTGCGAATGATATACTGTTTTGATTTAGATGGAACTATTTGCAGCAAGGTGGAAGATAGTCAGTATGATTTAGCTGTACCAGATCAATTTGTTGTAGATAAAATTAATAAATTGTATAATGAAAATAATGAAATTATTATTATGACCGCTCGTGGATCAGTAAGTAAAAAAGACCACACAGACCTGACAAAAAACCAATTGCAGGAGTGGGGGGTTCTTTATAATAGGCTAATAATGAATTGCAAACCATTTGCCCACTACTATATAGATGATAGAGCAGTACACATTGATGACTGGAAAAAGAAAGTCTCTCCAGTAAAATATGGAATTGTTGCTGGAGCATTTGATGTAATCCATCCAGGATACATAAAGATGTTTTGCAAGGCTAAAGAACAATGCACACATTTAACTATTGCTCTTCACATGGATCCATCTATTGAAAATGGAAAGCTAAAACCAGTGAATGCTTGGCATGAAAGAGCAGAGGTTCTTTTAGCATTAAAGTATATTGATGATATTCATATTTATGAATATGAGTGGGAATTAGAAGAAATGTTATCATCTGGTCATTATGATATTCGTTTTCTTGGAAAAGATTATTTAGAAAAATATTATACTGGTAAAGATTTGTCAATAGAAATTTGTTGGATTGATAGAGATCATAATTATTCGGCAACAAGAATGAAAAAAGATATTTACGAAAGTATGAGGAGTTTAAATGAATGAAACTTTAAATAGTTTTTTTGATCATATTTATTGTGTAAATTTGGATAAAAGAACTGACAGGTGGCAGGAATGCCTAGATGAATTTAGTAAAAATGGTATTGAAAATGTTGAAAGATTTTCTGCGGTTGATGGAGATACTATTCCAACCAGTGAATATTCTTTTCCTATTAGAAAGGGAAATGCTGGATTTGCTCTTTCTCATATAAATTTATTAAAAGATGCAATTGAAAAAGGTTATAAAAACTTTTTAATGTTTGAGGATGATGTAGAATTTACTGATAACTTTGTCGAAAAATTTAATATTGCTATTAAAGATTTGCCAGAAAATTGGGATATTCTTTATCTGGGTGGAAATCATGCATGGGGAGTGCCATCTAAAATTACCGAAAACTTATCTATTGCAAACAACACTTTAGCCATGCATGCCATTGCTATTAACAGCAGCGTCTATCAAAGTCTTTTAGATGTGCAAACAATTCACGAACCAACAGATGTTACATATTCAAAAAATCTGCATAGATTTAACAGTTTTGCTTTTACCCCATCTTTAGCTTGGCAAAGACCAAGTTGGTCAGACATAGAAGAAGCAAATGTAGATTATGGATTTTTAAAATGAGAATAGGTTTTATTAGTTCAGACTGGGCAGATTTTGGCATAGGATCTCCAGGTGGATGCACTTGGATTAGATGTGCATCTGTATCTGCTTATTTAAATACAATAGGTCACGAATCAGTATGTGGTGAAATTGGGTGGAAAGATGGAGAAGGCTTTGTAGTTGCACCCACCCAATATAGACTAAGTTATACAGATAGATCACCAATTAAAAATCCAGACCAATGCTTTGACAAACTAGATGTTGTTGTAATAAAGTTATTTATGTGGCATAAAGCAAAAGAAATGATTGAACAAGCAAGAGCTTTGGGTCAAGTGGTTATTATTGATGTTGATGATTGGTTTATGGGATTACCACAAACCAATATTGCTTTTCATACTACACACCCAAATAAAGATGTTACATGGAATAGAGACCATATGCATACATCGTATAGTTCTGCAGATGCTCTAATTCATAGTACAGAATTTCTTGCAAATAACTATGGTAAGTTAAATAAAAATAATTATATTGTTAGAAACTCGGTTGATCCAAAATTATTTATGAAGCGTTTTGACAACGCTGGCTGGAAACCAACAATTGGTTGGGTAGGTATTATGTTATGGAGACAGCATGATGTTGAAAAATTACAGGGAATTTTAGGACCATTTTTAGATAAGCATGACCTTATGTTTTATCATGCTGGAATGCTTATGGACAAGCCAAAACAATTTGCCGAATTGACCAAAATGGATCCTGAAAGATTAATTGAAGTTACAGGAACAAGTGTTTGGAATTACGGCAACATACTGATGCCTATGGACATTGGGCTTGTACCGCTTGATATGATTCCATTCAATGAAGCAAAATCAAGTCTTAAAGGTGTGGAATATGCAATGACTGGAATTCCTTTTGTTGCAGCTGGAACACATGAGTATAAATTGCTTGCAAATGAAGGTGCGGGGAAAATTGCAGAAAAACCTGCAGACTGGATTAAACATATGGAATATTATATAGACCCAGCAAATAGAAAAGCAGATGCTCAAAAGGGTTATGAAGTAGTGATGGATAAGTATAATTTATCTGATAAGGTACATGATTGGTCAGACACCATAATTGAAATTTATAGGAAAGCAAAAGGGTTATGAAAAACTGGATTGATCCAGAAGAAGAAGTAATTCGGGGCAGAAGAAAAAAGGTTGAGCCTAAACCTAAGCCCAAAAAAGCTAATCACAAGCATGAGTATGTAGAAAGTTTATGCACTAAGTGTGGTAAAATTAAATAAGGGGATGCCTAGTTTCGACTATGTGCAGACTTTTATACAGAAGTAAAACAAACTAAAAATAAACGGCGTATCTCAAAATACCCTCGCTTTAGCTGCATAAACTAAAGCCGTGTGACGACTGCATGGGAACAGAAAGTCGTATAAAAAATAAATAAAAAATCTAGACAATATTACTGCAATACTGTATAATAGAAAACATATAGAACGGCGGTGCAAATCCGCCCATCTCCACATAAACAAAGGATAAAAAATGAGTTACAGTGAAAATAAATGGTCAAAACTTGGGCATGAGCATGCCAATAAAACAAAAACAACAACCGTTAATGGAGAAATCCAGAGTAAAGCACATAAATATACAACCCCAGAACAGTTTGTAAAAGCATATGCAGAGGCGTTTTTAAACCACCTTGACAGCCGTTTTGGAAAAACTAAAGCAATCCATATTGCAGATATTGCTGCTGAACAAGCAACATTTGCAGAAGTTTTTGTTCAGTTTGTCAATTTAATTGAAAAGTTGGACAACAAGTAATGCATTTTGAAAATGACGATGATTTTTTTCAATACTTATTGGAAAAAGGAGCAATGGAGCCATATGGCGTAAATGATGATGGAGAACCTTTATATAGATTTAATTTAGATATATTGGAAGAAGTTTTACCAGAGGCTGCGGAAGTAATTAAAGAAGAAATTGATAATGATTTAATGCATTTATATGAAATGGGCTTGATTGATATTTCTTATAATGAAAATTTAGATGTAACTTTTTTTGTTAGTGAAAAGGGCAAGAAATATATTAAAACTGGAGAAATAGAAAGTTTTACAAGAGACGATGGCTGACCCAACACAAAGTGCAACTTGGGATAGAATCAAAGAATGTCCTTGTCGTGGATGTACCGAGTCACGCAAGAATGAAAAAAATAGAATCGTTGACATATTGAACCGTAATAGTGTACAATATAGTAGTAAGGTATTAAAAGAAATAGAGGATTTATTATGAATGATCAAGAGTGGAATGAACGAGCAGACTGGATTCAATTTGGCATTGCCAAAGGCTGGGTAAGCGATACTTATTGCAACACCCATGACGGCGGTCAAGAATACTGGACTGAAGAAGAAATGCTTGAATGGGAAGAGGGCGGAGATCCTTGTCAGACTGTTATTAGAATTTTGGGCGTGGATTAATGACAGATACTTTGGAAAAAACAAGAAAATTATTAATTGCAGATAGATGTGACCGTTGTGGCTCACAAGCATTTGTTCTTGTCCGAATGGTAGCTGGCGAATTGTATTTTTGTGGGCACCATTATCAGAAAAATCAAAAAATATTAGACAAGTCAGCCTTTGAAATTATTGATGAGCGTTGGGCTATCAATGAAAAGAGTAACTCAAGTGCCTAATGAAGAATACATGGCTCTTGTTTATCGCATTTTAGATAGAATAAAAAGTCTTCATCAACCAATGGAATTTCCTGCAAGTAATGGTGGAAGTTATTTGATATGCAAAGAATGTAGTGGCTACCGCTTAGAATTATCCACATACATGGCTCCCAAAAAATATCCTTGTGAAACCATAAAATTGGCAGATAGCGTATAATGACAGTTTTGCATTGCGAATGTGGGCATGATGATCCTCAACATTTGTTGGGCAGAGGTCCATGTTTACGATGTGACTGTAATATTTTTAGGGAAAAATTAAAAAATGTTAATAAATAAATTAATGAAATATGCAGAAAAATTGGGATTAGACCCAGAAGAACTCCTGCAAATGACGGTTTTAGAAGCTTCTTTGCTAATAGAAAATACTCAAAATATGTGGACAGTATTAGAAAAAAGCGTAGAATAAACAAATTTGTAGTATAATATATCTAAGGGCTTTATGCTCTAAATGAAACGAGGTGAATTAATTTAATGGATAACAACTTACAGAATAACACAGTTGTACAGCCATCAGCAAACCCATCAACAGGTGTCAGCGCATCTGACCCAGCAGCAGATGTTACCCCAAGTGTAACAGATCTTGGTGTAAACGAAGCAGTAAATATTGCTTCTTTCCCAACTGTTGGCAACGGAACTGATGCTTCAATGACAATTGAACAGCCAGCTGGTGGACCAATCGTTGATGGTCAGGCTGGACCGTACTAAAATAAAGGAGAATATATTATGGCAGACACAGGACATAAGCCAACAAGCGGAATGAAATCCGCAGCAAAAAGAGCACTCGCATGGCATAAAGAAGGCAAGCGTGGTGGTACTTCTGTTGGGTATGCTAGAGCAAATCAAATTGTTGCTGGAGAATCGTTATCTGACGATACTGTAAAAAGAATGTATTCTTTTTTTTCCCGCCATGAGGTAGATAAAAAAGCCACAGGATTTAATTCTGGAGAAGAAGGATACCCAAGTCCAGGCAGAGTTGCTTGGGATTTATGGGGCGGAGATGCTGGTTTTGCTTTTGCTAGATCTAAAGTAAAACATACAATCAAAAAAATGATTATGGATGAAATAGATGATTTAATAAAAAGCTCTAATAAAAAAATCAAAGTTGGTCAAATGGTCTCTTGGGGTTCTAGTGGCGGTAATGCTACTGGAAAAGTTGTAAAGGTCAAAAAGAACGGAACTATTAAAGTGCCAGATTCTAGTTTTACAATTACAGGAACCAAAGATAACCCAGCAGTATTGATTAGAATTTATAAAGATGGAAAGCCCACCGAGACTTTAGTTGGACACAAAATGAATACATTAAATTCAATAAAGAAAACTATTGGTGGAAATTCCAGTATGGCAAAAGATCCAAATAAAGATCCTATGCCAGAAGAATATGCAAGAGGAGGTGACAAAATAAATATGTCGGAAAAAGATAAAGTAACAACGGAACCCGATCCAAAAGGCGATGTTGCCGTAACTAAGTCTGTGGACTCAGATCTGGCTCGCAGAAAAATTACAAAGGCAATTAAGTCTTTAGAAAAGGCTTTGGCAGGTTTGCCAGATGTTGGTAGAGCAGATTCAGTTTCAGTATCTAATGAAACAGCACCTGTTGCTAAGGCAGCAGATGCACCAAATGTTGGTAGAGCAGATTCAGTATCTGTATCTAATGAAACAGCTCCTGTAACAAAAGATGTTGGCGATGCCAATAATGTTAAGGGAGATGGAGATAACTCACAGGTTGCTAATACAACAGTAAATCAACCAGCAGGTGTCGTAACAAAAGCTGAATCGTGTGGTCCAGATTGCACAGGAGATGATTGCACAAAGTGTGCTGCTATGGGTATTACTAAGGCAGCTTGCTGTGATGATTGTGGAGATAACTGCACAACCAACAAGGAGTGCTGTACAAAGTGCATGAAGATGAATAAATCAGATTCAGTGCCTTCACCATCTTCTTCTGGAGCTGTTATGGCTTCGGTAGATGAGCTTGAAAAAGCTGCTGGAGATGATGATTCAGATGCTGGTTCAGAACCAGATGATGATGCGGATGATAAGGATATCAAAAAGAGCATTTGGGGTGGAGCATTCGGTCCAACCTACCAATCATCAATTGGTATTGTTAAAAACTAATTTAAAATAAGCTATAAAGCTTTAGGCTAACAGCGGTCATTGACCGCTGTTAGCATTTAGAAAGGAAATTATGAGAGTAATTGTGGTCGGAAGTCAGGATTGGGATAGCTACCCTGACGTTATGAGGCAAATGACGGTAATACTAGAAGACATGAAGTATTATGAGGATGATAAATTAACTCTTGTTCATACGGCAAGTAGGGGTGCAGAAGACCTAGTTACCGAGTATGTGGGCAAAGTAGAAAAATTTTTAAGACAAAAGGGTGTATCTATTAGGGAAGAAATTTTTAGAAATTCTAAGGATGTTCCTAAGTCCACCAATGACTATAATATGATGGAGTCTGGGGCAGATTATGCCTTAATTTTTAGATCAGTAGATGACAAAAGAGCGTCATATTGCAAGAAATTATTAGAAGAGTTTAATATTCCATTTAGAGAAATTAAAAAGCTCTAGTTGATAAATATAAGACATAATGGTAAAATATACTATTAGTCGTAAACAACCTTGAAAGGGTTAAAATGAAAAACTTAGTTGAATTAAACTATGACAAAGCCCATGCTTTTGTAGAAAAAAACAAAAGAATTGGTTTTCACTGGGATGGCTGGGACATTATTAAATGGACAGAAAACGAAAATGGATTTACCCAAAAAAACGGAATGTTTCGTAATGGTAAATGGGGACATGCAATGCGTATTCCTATGACAGATTCTGGAACATGGAAAGTTTTAAACAAGTATGTCTGAAATTATTGATTCTCTAGGTATGATGGCAGAAGATGTGCAATGGTATCATCTATCTGCTTGCAGAGGAATGCATGTAAATAATTTCTATGATTTTTATGAAAATGATCAAAAGCTTGCTATGCAGATTGATGAGATGTGTATGGTTTGTCCTGTTGCACGACAGTGCTACTCAGAGGGCGTAAAGAATAAAGAAAAAGGCGTATGGGGCGGGATTTATATGAATCTTGGTAGAGTTGATAAACAAAACAATACCCATAAGTCTTTAGAAGTATGGAGAAAGTTAAAGAAAATTCATGGAAAATCTAACCTTTAATGATGATATAAAACCACACAAGCCACAGAAAATATTTTATAATGTACAAATGGCTAAAGCTTTGCGGGATTTAAAAGCACCTTACAAGGGCATAATACTTGATGTAAGGGCTAGACCAGAATGGATTGCTTTGGTTGTGTATGAAGAAAACATTATGTCTTTTAATACACATCAACAAGAAAACATTATGGAATGGCTATGGATGGCTAGAGATTTAATTGCTTCATATGGAACAAGATGTGAAATTGAGGGAATTAAGTATCGTGAAGAAACAAAACTTTAACTATACAATTATTTATATACCAGATGAAAAGGTGTATGGTGAAGTGTTGTTTTTTGGAACATATGCATCAAAAGTGCATTTCGTAAAAGATGGATTTGAATATGAAACCATATTACTTAATGAAGATTTTGATATTTTAGAACAAATAAATATTGAAGAAATAGAGGAAAACTAATGTTGTGTTATTCTTGCAAAAAGCAGAAAAATCAACTACATCCAGTAGAATCAAAGATTCTAAAGGGTCAGCAGTTGCTGATGTGCCAGACGTGTGTAGATTCCAAGTACGAACCTAGATGGGTAATTGTAATGGCAGGACGGCAGTTTGGAATAGACTTTGTAAAAGATTATGTACTTAAGCGTAGATACTACGGAGACCTTATTTTTGCAGATGAATTGTTGGTTGGTTAGTGTTAGAAGTAATTGACAAGATTGAAGATAGCTTTAATGAAAGCAATGCTATTGTTTATTTTACCGCTACTTGGTGTCAACCTTGTAAGCTAATTAAACCGCAGTTTGCTAGGGCTGGAACTATAGATAAAGAAAATAAATATTATATTGTAGATGTAGACAACATTGATCCAGAATATCTGGGCGTATACAATATTATGTCAGTACCACAAATCCTTGTTTTAAGTTATGGTGATTTGGTACAAAAAATTGAAGGTAGAACTTCAGAAGAGATACTAGAAGAGGTAAAAAATGTACACATTGGGTAGAATCGTGGGGTCACTAGTTAATCTAGCACTTCACACATATGTAATTTACGATGCTTATAAGAATGTTCATGCTGGCAATTCAGCAATTGTTGATCTTATTGCATTTGTAATTTTGCTAAGTTCAAAAGAAATTATTCGTCAGGTTAGTTGGTCATATAAAGCTTTGGAATTCCTTGCAGCATATGAAATTGAAAAGAAAGAAGAGCGAGACCGCTTACTTAAGAATAAGAAAGTCGTAAATAATATTTTTAACGATATTACAAAGGATCTGTAAATGACTTGTATTGCAGCAGTTGCTAAAGACGGCAAGGTTTATATGGGCGGGGATTCGGCAATGACCGATGAAGGTGCTGGTATAGTAAGCCGTATGCATTTACCTAAAGTATTCATCAAAGGTGAGTATATTGTGGGATATGCAGGAAGTGCTAGATTTGGCAAACTGATGCAACATGTCTTTGACTATCCAAAGCCATCGCCATCTACAAGAACATCTGAGCAATTAGATGCATTTTTAAATGGAGTTGTGGTTACAGCATTTCGCAAACAGGCACAGGAATTGAGTCTCGAAAAGGAAGAAAAAGAGGACTTTCAAGTTTTGATCGGACTTCGTGGACACCTATTTGAATTTGATGAAGATTGGGCTATGTTTGAGGTAGGCAGAAATTATAATGCAATAGGCAGTGGAGCTGCAGTTGCATTAGGGTCTTTATTTACCACAGAAGCGTGGAAAGATCCAAATAAAAGAATTAGGGTGGCACTAGAAGCGTCATCCCTATATACCCCCTATGTTGGCGAACCTTTTGACATATTGTCAATTTAAGTTGCCAAATAAATAATAATATAGTAAGATATTAAAACACTTATATATAAGGAGAAAAACATGAGTGAAACACCAAAGGCAAAAACAACTGCAAAGAAGCCAGCAACCAAAAAGGCTGTAATTGCAGACAGTACTAATGCTGATAAGCCTGTCAAGAAGGCTGCACCTAAGAAAGCTCCTGTCAAGAAGACTACTACTGATCAGGTAGTAAGTGCTGTTGACGAAGCACTTGCAGTTGCAGAAGCAAATAAGGCTACCGTAAAAAAGGTAGTAAAGGCTGTAGCACCAAAAGTGACCGATGCAGAAGTACAGGCAGTACTTGATAATGCACCATCATTCTGGGCTAAAGTTAAAGCATTCTTTACAGGAAAGTAAGGTAAAATGTCGGATTTAAATCCACTAGGAGATTGGGTACTCGTAAAACTACCCAAGCAAGAAACAGAAACAAAGACTTCATTTGGTCTTATCATTACAGAAGATGCAGACATTGATGATGCATTGCCACAGGCAGAAGTAGTGAGCGTTGGACCAGGAGGCATCGACATAAATGGGAACAGGTTCCCAATGGATGTCGCAGTAGGCGATACTGTCACCTACGCCCCACATAACGGCGTTAAGCATAAAATTGATAATGAAGATTACTTGTTTCTAAATGTTCGTGCAGGTTATGTACTTGCCGTAAACAAGGGCGGTAACTAATGACAGATTCATCTATACCATTAAGTCTAACAGAACTAGAAGATGCAATCCAACAGGTTGCACATAGTTTGTTAGAAAAATGGGCTATTGAAGATAGATTTACCGAAGAACAATTAATGGAATATGCACAGCATAGTGTAGATGATACGGCATTCGTAATCAATTCTTATATGGAAGCAGTAAACAATATTCTCATTACAAAAGCACAAGAAGTAAAATTGATTAACTAATTTGTGGTATAATTATTTTAGGCGTGGGCAACCCCCACGCCTAATTTAATATAAGGGGGATGTTAATCATCCGCAATTTACTACGCAATATCAATAGAAAAGCCGAACAATTTTCAGATGTTATATCAGATATGTTTGGCAGACCAGTATTCTTACTATTTCACACATTGTGGTGGGCAGTATGGATCTTGGGCGGGATTGAAAATTACCCTTACGGATTACTTACACTAACAGTATCACTAGAGGCTATATTACTATCAGGACTAATTCTTAATAGCTCAAATAGAGCAGCCAGAGAAGATAAACGCCTAATGAATAAAGATTATAACCTTAGTCAAGATACAAATGAAATTGTAGACCGTATGTGGGAAGAGATTCAAGACCTTAAAACATTAATTAGATCCGAGCAGATGGAACACCATTCTGAACTTGACGATCAAATGTAAACCTTAGTAGTAAAAAGATAGGGCACACAAAACATGTGTGCCCTATTCTTATCCCCGCCCTAATTCTATGTGACCCAGATAAGTTGAATCAACAGGACTAGATTTATGGCTGCAAAAGCCGACCAGGAGCCTACTACTAAATAATAGAGCTTATCACCCTTACTTGCAGTAGCATATTTATTATAAACGCCTGAGATTGATTTAACTAATTTATTTAGCATTATCTACCACTGCATTTAATTCATTATCGTCATATAGATCATCATCAATTACTTGGATAGTCTTGCAAGGATATGGAACATTACATACGGCGCAAGTAACCTTTAAATGCTCTCCACGCTTTTCTGCATAATGCATTTGTCTTATATGTTTTACCGCTATGCGATAAGGGTGTTTCTTAATCATTTTTCTCCTAATTCTTGCAATTTCCATTGCTTTTGATTGTTAATAAAAATTCCAACATAGAAAGCATTTTCTATAAGAAATCCATATTGTTTCGTAATAATAAAATATAATGCACTAAATGCATTTTGAGTATGGGCAAATCGCCATATCCATTTTTTGTGATATCCAACAAGAATATTGCCCACCATAGAAAATATAGATAGTGCAAATTGGCTTATAACTATTTTATTAGTCACTTTTCTGCCCTTCTAATGCATTAATAGTTGGGCAGGGATAAGGAACAACATCGGCGGGATCTAAGCGAAACCTACTACAATGATCACATATATAATCATCATATGGACCAGGTACTTGCTTATGTAGTTCATTTACACGATTTACAGCATCTACTAATTCTAATGCAATTGATGCGAGCCAATCAAAGTTGGCGGGAATTTCAAGAGGGTTATCATTCATACCCATACTATACTATATACATATACATAAGTCAATAGAGAACACATACTCTGATATCTAGAGCTATTTAGATTAAAGGTTATCCACAAGTTTATCTACATCTGTGGATAAATAACCTAAGTTATACACAAGTTATCCACAATAAATACACCACAAAATAGTTTAAATAGTCCCCATTTACTACCTAAATGTTATAGGTGATATAAAGCACCACCAAATAACACCCGTAATGTCAAGTATTTTGACCAAATTTGTACAAAAATTGGATAAAACTTAGATAAAATGGGCAAAAAATGGGCAAAACTCCAGAGATTTTTTGATGCTGGTCGTAATGTTAAATAAAATGCAATATTTGCGGGGTATATAAAAAGTCCAGCGATTTTTTAGCTTCCTCGTAAATAGGGGTATTGGATTTTGCGGGGTAAAAATAATGCCCAGATATATTTATCTATCTTATCTGATCTATTTTGGGCATAGAAAAACCCCCCAGATATACCGCTTATCTAGGGGGCTATATTATAGACTTGACTGATACGCCTGAACGCCTATGTATGTTCTATTATACTATGTGGATAAATTAATGTCAAAGGATTTTTAAATTTCCGACCTGTATAGGTCGTGGCTACGAATAGCCACAAAATCTCTATCTCCATTTTCATACCTGATGTTTTGAGCAAATAAATAACTGTCAATTATCTGTAAGAATAACTGATTAGTTTCATTACTTTCATCAAGTAGAAACGACCCAAACAATCTAGGACTAAACCTTTTATCATTTAGGGCATCAACAAACTTATCCACAGCATTTGTGGTTATCTTTCTAGACATACTTCTCCTATTTAGTTATGGACACTAATTATACCATACGACCCCGACAAAAATCAAGGGATTTTAACAATAGCTTCATCGCACTTAACCACTAATGTGGGGGGTGTAATACCACCTGGACATTGGCAATATACCATATGTTGATGACACCTTAGACACCCATCAAATCCGATCTTATATCCTTCTTTAGTATAGCCTGTAAGCATACGATTTTCTCTGACCCGCTTTTGCTTATGCATAACTGGTGCAGCCATAGGCTTATATTCCTTTATCTTATTAGTCTTTAATGGTTTAATATCATCATCGAATACGCCATCATATTTAGCTAATTCAATTTTCATTATGTCATTAAATCTACCACGTTCGCCTACGGTAAACCCTAGGCTCCGCAAGTATTCTCTCTTATTCATTATTTTCCACTCCTAGCTATTACAAACCAAAATACAACCAATCCAATTAATATTAGTTTATCCATTTGTTGCCCCCCAATTTTCATCATCTTTAATAAACTTAACTGCCCAGTCAATAGCCTGATAAAAACTATCTAGGACTTCGCCTTCAGGCAATACATCATCGCTCCACACTTCCCACCAAGGGTTGTTATGGTAAATCTCGTATTCACGCTCTACAGACCATAAATGAATTAGGGCGTATAAATCCTCATCTGTTTCCGCAAAACGCTCTAGGTCGTCTGTGTAGCGGCATATATTGACCTCATGCTCTACCCACTCGCCTGTTTCTAAATCTTCGGCGGGGATCGATAAATACATCTCCCCATTACGAGCAACATGTAGAACACGGTCTTTATACTCTAATAGAGCAATAGTTTCCATATCACCACTATGTACATAGAATTCAGCCTGTTGCCTATCTTCTGGAACTACCTCTGAATAGGTAATTGTTACATCATCTCTGATTGTTTTAGTTGTCATTAGTTTAATATATTCCCTTCTAAATCGGTTACAATTGGTTCAAAGTCTGTAAGTGTAGCAAAATCATCATATGCCCAAGCAAGGACAACATCTAACACTTCTTCAAGTGTTACACTTTCAATAGTGCGTTCATCATTTTCGATAAGGCTCTTAGCAATATCCTGCACATCATAGTACATATGACGGGATACTTGGATTTCTTCTGGTAGTTTAATCATTTAACATTTCCTTTACTGATTGAATAGCACTATAATACCCGTTATGCCAAGCCTTGTCAAGTTCTATTTCTTCTTTTTCTAAAAGCCCTTCAAGTTCCCGCCAAGATTTAAAATCTTGTGATTTAACTTCTGCTAGGGCATCTTCCATATGTTTAACTAATTCATCTTTAGTCATTGATTAACTCCATATCTTCGTGAGTAAGAAATAGGCAATTTGCATCTATCTCAAAGTAGTAGCCTGTTTCACGGACTTTCATGTTAAACCAATCATATGACCAATCTGCAACACCTTGCAAATCTTCAAGGATTAGTTCATCGCCAGGATAATCTTCCAATTGGTTTTTTAGTTCTTTCCAATCTTCTACATTTAATGGCATACCAAAGTGTAGGGCGGTTTCTACAATTTGAATATCAAATTCTGCGCTGGACATATTTGTACCGTCAATCCAGCAACCTAATTGTTCTTCTGTTACATCATCTAAGTTATATATTTTCTGCATATGCAAATCCTACCATAAATTCCAGAGATTATCAAGGGCTTTCGTAAATTAGATCGGGCTTTTTGCGGGCTACTCCGCAACCCCAATTAAGGGGCGGGAGCGTAGAAAGCATCATTAAAGGTATCTACAACAACCTGACATATCTTATCAATCATCAATGAATCAATCTCATATCCCTGATAATCGTCAAGTACAGTAACAATATTCTCTTGAATTTGTTCCCTTAATTCATTTAATGTCATATTTTATACCCAACTGCTACTCTAAAAGTTACCTCGTAGAAATGTTCTACAAATTTTCTGGCGGTATCCCAATATTCTAATTCGATACCTGTTGCATTATGCATTTCAACTAATTCATCTGCCAATTTTTCTAGCAGTTTGGGATCGATTTCTCTACTCATCTTCATCTTCATCTTCCTCATCTATTGGTGCATATTGTTCTGTGGCGGTAATTTCATATACTATCCCATGCATAGCATAATCTTCCCATTTCCAGCCTTGCTCTTCGGCTTCCGCATAACTATCTGCTTCCACCTCAAACATAAAATTAACTGTTACTTCTACATCAAACTTAGGCATAAGATACTTCCTCTATATCATAGTCGGTTGCAAACTTCTGTGGCTCAAATCCACACCAGTCTTTTACTAATTGGTTTGCTTGGTCGCAAATTTCTTCATCATCATAAATACCTGTATCTACTGTTGTGTATAAAACAAAATAATCAGATATAAAGGTTACTTTATAGGAACTCAAGTTCTACTCCATTATTCTCATAGTCTACTGCTTCTTCATCTGTACTTACATTGTGACCCTTAGCCTCAAAGTAATCAAACATTTCTTCGTAGTCTACCACACCATCAGCGGGATTGTCAAGAAGATATTGGTCATATTCTTCTTCACTTATAACAATACTACTATTACTAGATACAGTTATATAATAGTTTTTAGTTAGAGCCACTTGCTGCATTTGCCAACTCCTCTATATCGTTCTGGTCAAACTGTTGTCCGTTTTCATCTTCTAATACATGATAGTCAATAAACCACTGATTATCTGCATACATCTCTTCTGCTTCTTGTAGGTTATCTGCGGTAATCCAGCCATAAACAATGACCTGATATTCTGCCATTTCTTTCCTCTCGGTAGTTGATATGTAGATATCTTAGCACATACCCCTGACATAAATCAAGTATAAGTTGGGAGATTTTTTAGACCCTTCGTAATTGATTGATCCTTATTTGCGGTTCCCCCCGCAGCTTGTAAAAAAGTGGGGTTTTTATTGTGGTTATCCCCAGCCACATTTACCTACCTACCCGTAGATTAGCCCTCGTTACAATAGACTACATAGGTATCGTAGTCGGTGATTTCATAGTCTGAGTTTTCGCTAACAACATCAAACGAGAAATCATAGCCCTCTACGCTATCGGCTTCCGTACCCATTGGTAGTGTCATTGTAACCGAGAAAGTTACATTTACATCAACGGTGACTTCGTTGGTAAGTTCAATGTCAAGCAAGCGAGCAATCTCGTCTGCGTGATTGCCAAGTTCATCATAGTTTTCAATTAGATAGTCACGAACATTGTCAATCTGACCATTTACTTTTATGATACGCTGTTTGCGTACATCTTCGTTATTCTTTAGCGAAGTTACCTGATGTGCTTCCAAAACTTCTGGCGTAACACTTGAGTAACTTGGGCTAACATTTACAACAATCTTGGCGTATGGGTCATACACCAATTCTTCTGGTGTGGTTTCTGTGCTTGCGTGTTTTGGTTTGTATTCCATTTTATTCTCCTGATTGGGTAGTGGTTGATACTGACAATTCTAGCACATCTTCACTAGGATTGTCAATGGTTAGTTCAGCAATTCTATCTTTGAGTTGCTGTGCTGGTGGGCAGTCGTCATAGTAGTAATCTAGTTGGCTTTCAAGATGTTCAATGACTGTTTCTGATAAGTCAAACACATCTTCACCCCAGTTACAATGTGAGCAAGGTAGGTCAAACTCCATAAAGTCTGCGTGTGATGGGTCATCTACCCAGTTCTCTGATACAAGTTCGCCACCTGCAAAGTTTAGTTTGCCTAGATAGAAATTGGCTTCTTCTGTAATCTCAAAGTCAAAGTCAAGATTAGGGAAACGCTTTGCCATAGCATTATACGCTTCATCTGCTGGCGACCAAGCAGTATCAAAGTTCCAGTTGAAATAATAGGTGTCATTTTTTTCGTTGTGAACAATACTAATGTATTCACGCTCTAGGATAATGTCCCACTTAGTACCCCAGTTACGAACATTCCAATGATACCAGTCCATACCATTAGCCATTTCGTGAGCGATAGTTGCCATTACATTCTCGTTTGTTGAGGCTTTAGACGAAGTGTCACCACCAAAGTATGCTTCAAGGTCGGTGGGAGTAATAAAATTCCAGAACACACCTTTAGCATTTGTATCATTGACAGGTTCATTAGTACGCCAGTCAATGTGATTTGATGTGTGTGGCTGGTCGCAGAAATCTAGAAACTCTACAAGTTCTGCTTCGGTCTTAGCGGATACGATAACTGAATTGAAACACCAGTTTGGCATTTATTTTCCTTTCGGTAGGTTGATAAACTAATCTTAGCACAGGGGTATGACATAAATCAAGGAAAAGTTCCAGAGATTTTTTAGGCTACCGTAAATAGGAGGGCAGCTTCGGCGGGGTCCCCCGCCCAGATCCATTTGTCAAGGAAAACCCCGAAGGGCAGGGGTTAGACCCCTGCCACTTCGCTTACGATTTGTAGTAGTTTATTTTTCTCTGCGTTCACAACAGGGTCAAAACCTGCTGTACCCATAAGCAGACTTTCTTCGTTGCCACGAGAAGTTCTGAACCAATCAAGGCGTTCGGTCAATGCGTTGTAAGCACCCCAAGCGTTGCCAGCAATCATACCATTGGTATCGCCAACATAGATTTCCTCTAGCAAGTCAATCTTATTTTCCCATTTTTTTACAGCACCCTTTTTATCTGCTTCTGGCATTGGGTACGCAAGTGAAACAATCTTGTCAAACTGTGCTTTGGTAACTTCGGTTTCAATCATAGCCTTTGCAAGTTTATCAAACTCGTCAAGGTAGCGATTAGCCAAGCCAAGTGCTTCACGAGCCTGAGCAACTCTACCGTCAATTGACTGTGTGTGTCGCAACTTGAAAGACTGGTTAGCACCCTTACGGAATACGGCGGTGTGAGTATTCATACAGGTCAAACGAATTGGAGTAACGGTTGCCTGAACAGCACTAGAACCATCGTGGCTTGTAGAGATAGCAAGGTAATTCTTGATAACATCATTTACACCATTTGGGTCAAGTACGGTTTCACGCTCTAGGGCTAACGCACCAAAAACGATACGACCATTTTTCAATGAACCAGCAACTTCCCAACGACCACCGTCAAGCAGGTTATCGCCAAACGCAAACAGTTCCTCGTTCTGCAAAGTCTTGTAACGCTTACCTACAACTGATAAAACATTTGAGTGCTTGTCCTCTGGGTGGTCACGCACAACAAGAAAGTTCTCGGCGGTCATAGAGTAATTGTCGGGTAGTGGGATTTCTTCTAAACGAACATTCCATTTATCTAGGTTTGCTAAAGATAGCATTTCGGAAGTAGTAACTTCATCTTGGAATACAGTTCCAAGTTGGTGGTAGGCAGGTGTACGCAAAGAAGCGTAAGAAGCCTTACCGTTGATAATTTCAATTTGGTCAATTGCCATTTTTTCTCCTAAGTTAGATTTACAAACTAATCATAGCACACACTACCGACAAAAATCAAGGTTTATTTTATTAGATGCAGAGATTTTTTTAGATCACCGTAACTTGACAAATCAAGTCTGGCGGGGTTCCCCCGCAGCTGGCGATCCCAGCGGGGTTCGAACCCGCACTCTCCGCCGTGACAGGGCGGTGCATTAACCAATTATGCTATGGAACCAATGTGGGGGCGGGGCTAATAAAAGCCCCACCCAATTTATTACCAAGAAGCCTGATACTCAAAATAATCAAACTTAGAAGCAAGGCAACGGTCAATAACTTTGACTGTGTATTCCAAGTCTGTGAAATAGTATTGGTCAAAGTCAGTAGAGCCAAAGAAAAACCCTGATGCTGTTGGAAGCAATTCTTCTGCTAATGAATGATTAGCGAGAACCTGCTCACACAAACTTTTTAGTTCCTCAAGATTTCCACGATTGACATACATGGTCTGACAGTTATCTTCGCCGTCACCACAATTCATAACAAACCAGTTATGAACAGAATTGACTTTACGCCAATAACCCATAGGGAAATCAACAGATAAACCACCAAAGCCCTCGTTGTCAATCTGGTCAGCAACACCTGTTAGTTCAATTAGTTGCTGGTACAAAGGATTGCGGTCATCTAAATTACCATTGTCATAGTCGTAGCGTGAAATGTATTCGCTTGCTCGTAGGTACATGTCTAGTCCCATTGTTATCTCTCTTTCGGTAGGTTGTAAAATAATCTTATCATAGGGGTCTGACATTTTTGCCAGACCCCAACAATCAAACTACTTTACGGTAGTCCAACGGTCTTGTCCGTCTACATCAAGACGAACACGCAAAGAGCCATTTGCGTTTTTTACGATTTCCTTTACTGTTCCTGTAACCTTTGAGGTTAGGGTTGTAAAAGAACTTCCGATAGTAATAGACGACTTGTCCATTTTTGCTTCCTTTCGTTAGGTTGTGATTACATCTTAGCACAGATAGGGGGTCTTGTCAAGGATTATTGCTCAAGTTTTTCAATTAGTTTTTCATAGAATTGTTGGTAATCTTCGGCATCTTCATAGGTGTCAGCCCATTCTAAAAGTTGGTCTTTGTAGTGACGAATACCATCTGCAAACCCATCTTCATAATTGCTCATAAGAACTCCTTTCGTTTCCCATACCCTACCACAAAACAAATAAAAAGTCCAGAGAAAATTAAGGTGTGTCGTAACTTGACAAAGCTAGAAAGCGGGGGATCCCCCGCCCGAAGGCGGGAAGTTTAAGAATCTAACTTCTCTGAAAGCATTTGCTCATAGTCTAAATAGTCTGCTTCCATTAGTTCATCATTCCAATGCCATACCTGATGATTAGGGTCAAATGCTACGCCCTGTGATTCAAATAGTGTTCGGGTAGTATCAACATCTATTTCAAACTTATCTGTATCTTCATCATACAAAACAACATAGTGATACTGCATTATGCCACCTCTATTTCAAATCCTATAAGCCGATAATCAAAATGCTGACTTACAACTGTCAAATCATCAGCGATAAGTTCATCATAAATCTTTTGTGCTTCACTTTGCGTTTCCGCTTCTATGTAGTCTTCAAACTCTGTGGTTCGGGTAGATACAAATAAATACTTAGGCATTAGTAATCACCTTTTCCAAAATCTTAGATACTTGCTCTAGTGCTTCTGGTGACAGATTATCTACTGCTTCCCAATTTATTACGGCTTCCCAATCTATCATTTCTATTCCTTTGCGGTAGGTTGTTAGTATGTGGGGAACTGGTCTTTAGTTCTAGAATTTCAACCATTTTCTCGTACCGTCTAGTGGTATTAGCCCCACATACAAATACTACTATACACCATACCACCGACAAAAATCAAGTAAAAGTTCCAGAGAATTTTTAGATCTCCGTAAATAGTATGGCAGCTTTAGCGGGGTCCCCCGCCCGAAGGCGGGGATTAGATTAAAGCCACTCTGTCAAATCACCATCAGCATAATAATCTAACTTGTTACCATCTGCTTCGGCAATTACTTCCCAAAGTTCATCTTCTGTGAATACACCATCTGGATACCACTCTGCTAGTAATTTATAAACTGCTTTATCCATTAAGTAAATCTCTCTCTACTTCATCTACTGTGTAACCGTGAGCAAACCTATGAGCAATAACGATACGCATACTATCGGTAGCACTGTCAATTAGTTCCCACATTTCATCTGTCCAATTATCGGTGACTAGCATAATCATACCTGTACCGTCACCATAGTTACCGTCTGTTGCAAAATAATGTGTCATTACACTTCCTGCCAAATCATCATACTATCAAACGAATAACCATTGACGGTATTTTTAGTTAAGTCAATCTCTACTACTTCGTCATAGATACTAGGTGTATGCTTAGGGTCAATAGCGTAGATACCAAATCCTGTTTCATCAAGTATCTCTTTTAGCATAAGATGTGAGATAACCATACGAGTAAAGTATGATGTATCACCCAATCGTGGTTGTGCGTGGCGAATTGCTTGGGCTAAATCCTGTTCCCAACTATCCGCACCCCAATGTGAATAAAGCACTACGGCACTATTGCTTCCGTCATTAAATACAAAGTGAACTCTTGCACCCATTATTTTCTCTCTTTCGGTAGGTTTATAAGTTTATCTTAGCACATAGGTCTGACATTTTTCAAGGATAATCCAGAGATATTTTTTTATTATCGTAACTTGACATTTGGCAGCTGCGGGTGATCCCCCGCTAGGGGGAGCTTTGTCAACTCCATTCTATGTTTAAGTGGGCGGTGTCACCAAAGAGTGCCTGAACAAACCCATTAGCATACCAGCGATGCTTCTCGTTATCTTTATCAAACTCAAATGGGCAAAGTTCTAAAAACCTTTCCCAATGGTGGTCTATGTCCTCTGAATAGATTGACCAATTACCCTCACGGTATTGGCGACTGATTGTTGCTCTCATCTTATTCCCCCAATAGTTTCTTTAGTGCGTCTACATCTGTGCCATTCATACTGTTGCGAATGTGTTCTGATACGCCGTCAAATGAACGGTTGAAAAAATCACCGCCACCATTCTCATCATAGATACGGTATGTAATAGTCTTGGCGAATGTGGTGTGTGTTGTGTTGTTGTACATAACATCAGAACCAAACTCTAGGCGACCAATAAAGTCAATGATTGCTTCGGTGGTAATGTCTGACAAACCAAATCCATACTCACCTGTGGCAAGCATTTCTCGCACAATGTCAATTTCATCATAGGTTGTTTCAATAGCGGTAGTAATCTTGAATGTCATTAGTTCCATTCCTTTTCATAGTTGATAATTGCGTAATCGCTTGTTTTTGGGTTGTATAGACACTCTACCACAAAATCGTGGCAGTGTAAAGAAATCTTGAAAGTTTTTATTACTCCGTCAACAATAAGACTTTCGTATTCATCTATTGGGCAAGAGTAGTGAAGTAATTCCCACATCAAAGAGTTATGTGGTACAGGTTGTAGGTTTTCTAGTAATCGTTTCATTTGGCTCATAAGAATAATCTACCACATACCACTGACATTTTCAAGGATAATCCAGAGAAATTTTTAGATCACCGTAATTGACAAATCAGCTTTAGCGGGGTCCCCCGCCCTGGGGCAAATGTCAAATTGACACGCCATTTCCTAGAAGGGGAATTCAACGCAAACTGTATGAAAAAATAAAATACTTTCGGCGGGAATGTAAATAATTTCGTCACCGCTTCGGGTTTCAAAAGACAACATTCCGTTTTCAATACGGTATTGGTTATCAGGGTGAACATCTACAAACTCATAAGGGTTAGCAAAATTTTCTGGTTGTTGCTTGTATGTAACAAGTAAATTAGTCTGAAAGGTTTTCATTAGTAATCATCTCTCGCTTCTGGTACGCTTGCACCGCATAGCATACAGGTTGGGTTGGTTCTGTCTGTTACATTTACAATCGGGTGAACTTTACACTCTTTCATTTTTTAGTATTGCCTTTCGCTCGTCACCAAGTAGACCGCCATAAATACCGTCTACACTTTCATTTGTTAGTGCAAACTCTAGGCACTCATCACGCACGACACAAGCGTTACATAACGACAACGCCTCTGCCCTATCTTTTAGTTTTGCACTAAAGAAAATACTTGGGTCAGCACTTAGGCAATTTGCTTTATCTTGAAACATTTTTATCCTTTTGTTGATTTGATAGTTTTACTTTACCATAGGGGTCTGACATTTTTACTCTGGGCAGTTGTGGGTATCAGCCTCGTCAGCAGCCAGTTGTTCTTTGCAGTAGAAACACTCATAGGATAGCCCTGCTCTAGTCATTACAATTGTCATTTTGCGATACATAATTAACCTTTCGTTGTATTACATACTCTAGCACATAGGTCTGACATTTTTGGGAGATTTTAGGGTGTGTCCGTAAAAACATTGTATACAATTGCGGGGTTGCCCCGCCCGAAGGCGGGGTTGTCAAATTTTAGTATTCATCATCTTCGTCAAGCCAAGCATCATCTATGTAGTCTTCATCATAGCACCAAGCATTAAGGTGGTGCTGTTCAATGATTGCCCAAGCGGGTGCAGTAGTTTTGCCTTTGTAAATTACGCCTTCAGGTAATTCAATTTCTAGACTTCCGTTGTCTTCGTTGTAAGCGTTAATGGCTTCAATACAAGGCTGTACCATAGTTGTTGGAATTGGCGGGTAATGATTACCTTGCAAGTGCCAAGCAATTTGTTGCTCAAAAGTAACATCTGACTCTGCAATTCCGATTGCTGTATTGTATCCCATTAGTATCCTATTCCTTTGTGTTTTGTTTTGCGAGTGTAGGCTTTCTTATTCTTATGACCACCGCTTGCGTTAGAACGGCGAAGTTCCAAGCGAGCCTGTAATTGCTCAGGTGTTGCTTGTGTTGCTGTAATCATTTTCTTGTTCATAGTTACACTATAACACATAGGTCTGACATTTTTCAACAATAACCCAGAGATAATTTTGGCGTGTCGTAACTTGACACGCAGCTTTGGCGGGGGATCCCCCGCAGGGGGTTGGGATTAGTTCTCCCAACCAAATAAAGATGCCTCTGCATAATCGTCAATTAGATAATCTAGGTCACCTTCATCATCAGAGCCGAACATAGCATTCCAACAATCAGCGCAAGTGCCTGTAATAAAACGCTCACGAGTATCAACATCAAAATTGCTAAGAACATCTTGAACATAGCCACCCTGATTGTAAAGGAATAATTTTTCTGGGGCAATCTGAATAGTGATTACATCTTCACAGGTAGGGCAAGGTCGTGAAGAAACTGAATAAGCAGAGTGGTCGGCGGTCTTGGTGATGTTGTTTAGAGTGAACATTTGTTCCCTTTCGTTGATTTGATAATTTTACTATAGCATAAGGGTACGACATTTTTCAAGAGTAATCCAGAGATTTATTGGGCGTGTCGTAACTTGACAAATAAGAAAAGCGGGGGTGCCCCGCCCTTGGGCGGGTGTCAAGTTATGACTCCTTAGTTACCTTTGCAATTTGTGCGGTCTTTTGGGCATTGGCTTTGGCTTCTGCTTCACGCTCTGCCTTTACCATTTCTTTCCATTCGTGCAGTTTCATTTGCTCTCCTTAGTTTGTTGTTTGTAGTAGTTTGGCTTCTAGTTCTTGCTTTGCACCGTCAATTTCTCGTTGCAATGTGGTTGCAAGTTGTCGCTTGCCTAAACCGTTATCTAAACCGATTGACAAAAGCCAACCCACTTTTATCCAACCGTGTATGCGTTCAGGTCGTGAGTATTTTGCCTTGTCCAATTCATACATAACATCTACTAATTCTTGGGTAAGGTCTGCGAGTGATTTATTATTTGCCATTTGGCTCTCCATTTCGTTTGATAAACTTATCTTAGCATAGGGGTCTGACATTTTTTACCAATTAGGTATAACGCCAATGTGCTTTTCACAAGTGTTGCCTGTACCTGCAAGAATTGGCAGATAGCAGATTACACAAGCAAGTCCTGACTCTTGTTTTGTAATTGCAATTTCTAACTGTGCTTTTTCTTCTTCGGTTAGTTCGTCAAGCCCAACCCAACCCGCACCATCGTTGTCCATAATAAACGCTTTAATAAATCCCATAACTACCTACTTTCTAATAATACTATACCACACCCCACCGACATTTTCCAGAGATTTATTAGATCTCCGTAAATAGGATAGTAAGAAGGGCGGGGGTGCCCCGCTCCCCCAGCTTTGTCAAGTTGGGGGGGCGGTGGTTTAAGAATCTTTACTAAATAAAGTTATGATAAAAGTTAATAGTATGTAAACAATTCTATTCATGCGAACCCCTAAAGATAATCCAGATTAGTGCCTGAGTTGTGCGAGGTGTCAAGCCTAATTCTCTCGCAACATCTTTAACCGCTTGTGCCATTTCTCGGTATTGTGTTTTATTTGGTGCATTAGTATCTAATCCGCCAGCGTAGCACATCCACACATCTATGGTAACGGCATTTTCATCGCCAGCGATTGCACGAGCGAACGCATTTGTTTTTAATCCTTTTAGTGCATTGAACCCTAGCACTAAACTATTTTGTGCCATAACTAAATTATTTTTTAGTCCTGTTGCTTTTCCTGTATGTGCAAACTCTAACGCCTGAACAACATTGCGATTCCAACGCTGACGAGGTGAGAACGATGAAACAACACTAGCACCATTTTCAAGTGTTGCGTTAATGCCACGAGTCGCAAGAATACGAACAACATCGTGTGCCACTAATTCTGCGTCTGCGTACCATTGTGTCGCCAATTCAATTTGGGCAAGTGTTGCCTGTTGTGCGATTGCGAGATAGCGGTTGAAGTAGGTCATTTAATTTCCTAACGGTTGATGTGATTACATCCTAGCACATGCCACCGACATTTTTCTATAATAAGCCAGAGAATTTTTAGGTGTGTCGTAACTTGACAAATGATAAGAGCGGGGGTGCCCCGCCTTGGCGGGGCTTGTCAAGCCGACACGCCTACATTTCACAAACTTTATTTAGCATAGCACCATTGACAAACTCTACACGAACGCCAAAATTGCCAAAAAGCATAGTTTCGTCATCAAGCCACGCTTCAACATTTTTTTCGCAAGAAGCACAAATTGCGTACTGAACACCATTGGCAACCGACACAACGCTAGGCGTATGATACATAGCACCATTACGAGAAATAAACTCATCAACGATTGACTGTTGCAAGTCAGCAACCCAGTCAGAGGTTGAGGTCTTGAAAGCAATTGGGGCAGATGTGTCAAAAATTGTCATTTTGAGCCTTTCGGTTGGGAACAATACAAACTTAGCACAAGGGTCTGACATTTTTATCCAGAGAAAATTGGGGTGTGTCGTAACTTGACATTTGATCAAGGCGGGGGTGCCCCGCCATAGCGGGCTTTGTCAAGTTTACTCGCCTTCGTCATACTCTAACCATAGAGGGAAATCATCAGAGGCATCATCAACATCGCAAAACTCGCACAACCAAGAAATAAAATCGGCATCTTTTTGAAAAACTTCCAAGCGATTATCGCAGATGTTATTGTCACAACAAATAAGTGTAGTGACAGCCAACTTGAAAATTTCAGGTTGCTCGCTCGCAAGAATACGATTTTCTTCAACTTCACCAGAAACAAATACAGTCATTTTGACCACCTTTCTAAAAATAATACTAGCACAGCCTACCGACATTTTTGGGTAGCGACACGCAGAGATTTTTTAGATCTCCGTAATTAAGCTTTGGGGAGGGGCGGGGGTGCCCCGCCCTGTCGGGGTTTGTCAAATTATGACACGCTAGCCCATAAATAAATTGTACCAATAAAAGTAAAGAATGGTGAAAAACAAGCAAGCAACATTAGAGGCACATCAAGGCGGTGTGGCTTGTGATTTTTCTTTTCATAAGAATCTAATTCAATTGCGGTAAAGATTCCAAAACCAATTGTTAGTGCGGTTAGTGCTGTTGCGAATAAAATTGCATTCATTTTTTTTCTCCGTTTCGTTGTATAACTAATCTAGCATAAGGGTCTGACATTTTTAGCAGGTGCAATCGCAATCTAGATTTTCACAACCTGAACAAATTGGGTTGCACTCGTCACAAAAACCAATTGTTGAAGTCAATTCTACCGTTGCGATTTTGTCGCAGTAATTGCAAGTCATTTTTTTCTCCGTTTCGTTATGTGACTATTCTAGCATAGGGGTCTGACATTTTTTAGTAGGGGAAGACAAAATACTCGTGGTATCCCTGTAAATTTTCCATTAGGCAAACCATACGATTACCACGAGGGAAACTACGCTCACGCAAATAAAAAAATTGTCCGTCAATTGGGCTTTCCCAAATTTGTCCATAGAGTGGGGTTTCTGTTGTTTCTAAGAATGTTGCCATTTGCTTCTCCGTTTCAATTGAATAAAATTATTATAGCATAGGGGTACGACATTTTTAGTAGTCGGATAGGTCTATTGTTGTGTAGCGTGGTGTACGCTTTACCTGATTATTCCAATCAACGGTTACGACATAACCGCCAACAACAATACCAAAAAATTTATCCTCTACGGTGTCAATGTCTTGGATAAGTACGCCCGACTTTTGGCTAACAATAGCACCGCCGATAAGCAAGTTTTTCAATTTGTCAAATTCCATTTGGAACCCCTTTTCTGTGTAGTAATACTACCTTAGCACACCCCACCGACATTTTTGGTATTTTATTCGGCGTGTCGCAAAAAACTTTGTATACAATCCAGAGATTTTTGCAGCTCCCGTAATCAACAAGTTATCCACAGGCGGGGGTAGCCCCGCCCTTGGGCGGGTTGTCAAGCCGACACGCCGATTATTTTTTAGAAAAAATGGCGTAGATAAAAGTACCTAAAGCAATAATAAATAGCCAAGTTTCGGCGGGGTTCAGGATAGGTTCACGATACATAGTCTAGTCCTCACATAGAATACAAATAGAATTTTCCCAAGCGGTAAGTTTGTCACCACATACCGCACATTTTGCTTTGGTGATGTTCTCAACAATTTCTAAGTCCGACATTTTTTCTCCTTTGATTATGATTACAATCTAGCACAAGGGTCTGACATTTTTAGTCGTTAGCCCAAGTTGCTAGGTGGTAGTGTTCGGGGCAGTACCAAGTTATAAACCCAAAATCTTTTGAACGGATTTCGTTTAGGTTGGTGCAATTAGCGTCACCCTTGCAAGAATCTAAAACTGTATTTACTAGGCGAGAGTTGTTTGGGTTAGCCTTTACAAACTCACGATTTTCCATTACTTCAAAATCTACATAAATTGTCATTTTTTGCCCTTTCGTTATAGTTACACCATAGCACACCCCACCGACATTTTTGGTAACGACACGCCAGAGATTTTTTAGATCCCCGTAACACGACACGCCCGACTGCGGGGGTAGCCCCGCAGGGGACAGCTTGTCAAGCCGACACGCCGATTATTTTTTGCTGTCCTTATCATCTGCAACGGCTGCCCAGATAAATACGAACGGCAAAGAAGCAAACACCACAACCGCTAGAACCATTGTTACATTTAGAAAAGTTAGCATTTATTTTCCTTTGTTTGTTGGGTACTAAATAAAGATAAAGAGAATCAAGTCTTAGTGCCTATGTATCCAGCCGAATCCAATTTTTTGGTGGCTCTATGTCCTGACCTAGTGAAGTCATCTACCCTATGTCCGAGACTTGATTCTTTTTACCTCTATTTAGTTATAGTAATAATGTAGCACACCCTACTGACATTTTTAGTAACGACACGCCGTAGGCGTGGGTTAGAATTTGTCGGTGTATTTGTTTGGCTTTAGTTCAAGCACTACAAGAGTTACAAATAGCGCAACGCTTAGAACCATTAGAACCTTTAGAACTGTTAGCATTTTTTCTCCTTTTTTGCTTACAAGATAAAACTAACACACGCCACCGACAAAAACAACACGAAACACTAAAATAAATAAAAAAGATTGTATACAATCCAGAGAAAAATAGGGTGTGTCGTAGCTTGACAAATATAGCAAAGGCGGGGGTAGCCCCGCAGCTCCTGATCTGTCAAATCGACACGCCGATAAAATAAAAAAAGATTGTATACAATGTTTTATAAAAATTAGGCGGGAATTGACAAAAAATGTCTGCGTTATGTGCTACTTTAGTTGTATGAACATAATTCGCATCGCATTACTAATCATCCAGACTGTCGCTATTATTGCTTGGGGTTTTGATACCTACGCTAAACCTAAGCAGACACGCCACTATAAAGAATTAGTCAACCAAATGAAAGAGGTAAAGTAAATGTACGACTACGATAACGATGTTGAGGTTATCACTAACGCTAAGTGTGTTGAGTGTGGCGATAAGTTAGCACCTTTTGAAAATAACTTATGCCTAATCTGCGAAGCAATCGCAGAATAACTATTTCATAGACTTAAGTAGTGTGCCCGTATGGGCGCACTATCTTTTTTTATAGACTGATTAAAAATGTGTATGATACAAATTTAAAATATATTAACATTTTGCCAAAACTGAATTTATATGTGAGATTCGTCACATTTTAAGAATGGCGGGATCCAAAAAACAAATAAAATACATAAGAGATAAATATCCAGCTAACATATGACAAGGGATGCAGCTTATATCTCTGATTTGGAAACATAAAATAAAATATTGGATACAATATCAGACCTAAAGTCAGAAAATTTACAAAATTCATGCAGTAAGCACCGAAAATATGACAATAAGACATATAAAAATAAAAAATGCGGGAAATAAAAGATCAGAAACACTTATCCTATTGCTTCTGACATCAGATATAGCACTCTTGGCAACAAGTGAAAGTAAAAATAAGTAAAAAACTGATAAAATTTTCATAATTCTCCTAATTTATATAAATACTACTGTATTTATTAGTTATATCCAAGTGTAACATTGGTTGGTTTAGAATCTTTGTAAGGATTTCCTACACAAGCTGTTGTATGCTTGTCAAATTCATCCATTGTAATTTTGTTGAATGGAATTCTTACTGACATTTTGAACTTTTTGCACTTATGGCAGGTCAAAACACCCATTTTAGTTGTCCAAGACATTATTTTGTTCTCTTTCTGTTAAATCGTAGTCATCTCTTGAGATAACTTTGTGTAAAATCTCTGCAAATTCCTCTAGAGTCATATTACTCATCATCAGAATCACCTAATTGTAGCAGAAGATCATAATTTTCGTCAATTGTTTTATTAATTGCATCTTGTATCATACTTTTTCGGCGGGGGGAGCAAGAAATCATATGTTCATGCATTGAGTTTGTCGCATTTACACTCATAGGCTTCTGATATAGCATTTTATAGTCAAAACAATACGGACACACAAATATACTTAGATTACTTTCCTGAATAGGCATAAGTAAACCACCATAGTATCAATAGTGCAAAAATTATTTTATTCATTATCATCCAACACTAGGGCGGGATCTGGAGACAGGACCTTTCCTGACTCATGCAAAGAAATCAATTGCTCTACTTTAGTATTATTACTATCACCTGATGCTATAAGAGCCAATAGGTCGTATACACGAAGCAATTGGATATACATGCCTCCTAGAAGCTCGTAGAGAGCCTCTGAATTAATTTTAGGTTCTTCTGGACTAATATCCTGCAGATTCGCCATCTATTTCCTGTACCGCCTTACTGAGTTTATTATACATATCTAAGCCTGGTCTTAGTGTGTATCCGCAAGCATAGCACTCTAACCAAATATTGTCATGCTCGTCAATTGCTGGAATAAGTGACATATGCTCTGCGTCATTTGCACACAAAATTTCAGGCAATTTATTATCAAAAGTAGAAAGTCGATAATATCTCACAAATACTTTAAATTCCATTATTATTATTAATAATATAATATTATATATATTAATATATTATCTATATTAGTTATATATTATATATATATTATATACCCCTTATCTATATATATAAGGATTATAGCGAGTAAATTTAAAAGTGTCAAATTAAAACAATTATGCTATACTTTTCAAATGAAAGTTTCCTTCTCAGGTGCCCCCGAATATATGTATGTAGCTCTAGGCTTTGGCAATGCTTCTTGGCATATGTTTCAAAATATGAAAAAGTTAGGCTTAGATCCAGTTGTACTGGATAGTGAAGCCAATATTGGTATTTCTTTCTGTCAACCGCCTCAGTATTCCTGGTTCGAAAATCAATATAAAATTGGTTATACACCTTGGGAATCAACAGAATTTCATGCAGATTGGTATCCAGGCTTACAACAATGTGATGAAATATGGACTACATCTCAATGGAATAAGAAAATTTTTGAAGCCAAACTTGATAAAGAAGTTTTTGTTTACCTACATGGAATAGATCACGCATTTTATCCAATGAAAAGAAGATGGGATAGATCACAACCATTTACCTTCCTGCACATTGGAGAACCCTTTGACCGCAAAGATGGTCAACTTGTTGTTGATACATTTGCAAGACTATATGGCAATGATCCTAGATATCGTCTTATTATGAAATGTACTGGTAGTCATAAGTTGCAAACTCTTGGACTCCCACCCGATATCAAGTATAACAATATTACAATTATGACAGATGTTGTTTCTCGTGAGCAACTCATTGATTTGTATTCATCTGTTCAATGTTTTGTTTATCCTTCTTGGGGCGAGGGTTTTGGATTTAATCCACTTCAGGCAATGGCTATGGGAATTCCAACAATTTGTACAAGCGGGTGGGCGGAATACGCAAATAGAATTACCCTACCCCTTGAATCTGAAATAGCTATGAGTCCTTGGCAAGAAGTACACATTGGAAACATGCTTAGACCAAGTATGGAGCAATTGTCTCAACATATGGTAGAGGTTGTAGAAAACTATGATAAATATTGTGCAGTAGCATTTAAGAATGCTCTTAAAATTCATGAAGAATATGACTGGGAGCTAGTTACAAGACCTGCTGTCGGAAGATTGAAAAAAATTCAAAAATCTAGATTTTAGAAAAAAACAATGATACACTAGATGTCTAAATCAAAATTGAAAAAGGTGTTATTATGAGTGGGATTGAAAATCCTTATGAAAACTTTATTGCTCTAAGCCGTTATGCTCGTTGGCTTGGTGAAGAAAATAGACGAGAAACTTGGTCAGAGACCGTAGATAGATACTTCGATTATATTCAGAAGCATCTCAAAGAAAAACATAGCTATGCTCCAGATGAGAAGCTTGTTACAGAATTAAAACAATTTGTATTCGATAGAAATGTTATGCCATCTATGCGTTCTGTTATGACCGCAGGTCCTGCATTAGAACGAGATCATGTAGCAGGATATAACTGTTCATTTCTTCCTGTCGACTCACTTCGTTCATTCGATGAGGCAATGTATATTCTTATGTGTGGAACAGGGGTAGGTTTCTCAGTAGAGAGTGTATATGTGAATAAACTTCCAGTAATTGCAGAAAAATTTGAAAAGACCGAAACAATTATTGTTGTAGAGGATTCAAAGGCGGGCTGGTCAAAAGCTCTTCGTGAACTTATTGCTTTGTTGTATCAAGGTCAGATTCCTGCAATTGATGTAACTAAGGTTAGACCTGCTGGAGCAAGACTAAAAACATTTGGTGGTCGTGCATCGGGTCCACAACCGCTAGTTAATCTTTTTGATTTCACAATCAAAACATTTCGTAATGCTGCTGGTCGCAAACTAAAGCCAATTGAAGCACATGATATTATGTGTAAGATTGGTGAGGTAGTTGTAGTTGGTGGTGTACGCCGTAGTGCCATGATTTCTCTTTCAGATCTTAACGATCATGATATGGCAACTGCAAAAGCAGGTGCATGGTGGGAAAATCATCCACAAAGAGCATTATCAAACAATTCAGTTGCATTTGCTGGTAAGCCAGAAATGAATGACTTTATTGCAGAATGGAAATCAGTGTATGACTCTAAGTCTGGTGAGCGTGGTATTTACAATGTAAAGGCTGCTCAGTCACAAGCTTCTAAGTTTGGTCGTAGAGACCCAGAAGTTCATTATGGAACTAATCCATGCTCTGAAATTATTCTACGACCATATCAGTTCTGTAATCTTTCAGAGGTTGTACTTCGTGAAGATGACTCAGTTGAAGATATTGCTCGTAAGGTAGAACTTGCTACAATTCTTGGAACTTGGCAGTCAACACTTACAGATTTCAAGTATCTTCGTAAAATCTGGAAAGATAATACAGAAGAAGAGCGTCTACTTGGCGTTTCTTTGACAGGTCAGTTTGGTCATAAGTATATGTCAGGTCAGCAAGGTCTAGATAAACTATCTAAGACACTTGATTTCCTTAGAGAGCTTGCAGTAACAACAAATATTGAAGAAGCAGGTAAAATTGGCATTAATCCATCCGCAGCAATTACTTGTGTTAAACCATCTGGAACAGTATCTCAGTTAGTTGGTGTATCATCTGGTATGCATCCTTGGCATAGTGATTACTATATTCGTACTGTGCGTGGGGATAAGAAAGATCCACTAACTCAGTTCCTTAAAGATTCTGGTATTCCCGCCGAAGATGATTTTATGAAACCAAATGACACTACAGTTTTTTCATTTCCAATGAAAGCACCAAAAAATGCAATTAAACGTAATGATCTTACGGCAATTGAACATTTAGATGTTTGGTTAACTTATCAAAGACATTGGTGCGAGCACAAACCATCAATTACCGTTTCTATTCGTGAAGACGAATGGATGGAAGTTGGTGCTTGGGTATTTAAACATTTTGACGAATTATCTGGTGTTTCATTTCTTCCCTACTCAGAACACACCTATGTACAAGCTCCTTATCAGGATGCTACAAAGGAAGAGTATGAAGCATTCGTAAAGAAGATGCCAAAGCATATTGCTTGGGAAAATCTATCTTTATACGAAACCGAAGATAATACTACTGGTTCTCAATCACTTGCTTGTGTAAGTGGAGAATGTGAATTGGTAGATATTGGCGCATAAATAGTGCCCTCTCCAGACCCCGCCTTCAATCTCACGAGAGGGCGGGGTCTTTGTATTTCCTATTCTAAATGGTATAATCTTGTTATAAATATTTATAAAGTGGGTGAATTATGGCAACAGGCGAAAATTATTACATAACGCAAGGTGATAGTTTTGTTTTGCAGGTATCCTGGTTAGATGCTAGTGGCAGTGCTATTAATTTAAATGGCTATTCAGCAATTTTTGAAATTAGAAATCAGCCAGGTGGTTTAATTTTGTGTGCTAGTGGTTCGCTTTCTACTATTCCATCTAGTGGCTCCCTCTCAGGCTTATATTTAAGTACACCAAGTGCTAGTAGCGGAATAATAAATATTAATGTTCCTGGAAATATAACTAATAATTTAAATTATCCCAGATCTTCATATCAACTTAGAGTTGAAAGCCCTTCAGGTATCAAATCTACTCTAGTTAAAGGCTGGCTTGATGTGGATGCAGGTACGATTGAATAATGACAGATAATATTTCAGTAAACAATACAATTAATCAAGTTTTTGTGACAACTCCAGGTCCACAGGGTATTCCAGGTACACAGGGTGCTAGTGCAACAGCAATAAATCCACTTGCAATTACTTCAAGTTTAATTCCAGCATCAGACAATACTTATTATTTAGGATCTGCATCAATGCGTTGGAAAGGTTTGTTTCTTGGAGCATCAACTCTTTATCTTACAGATACAGTAACTGCAAGCAATATTGGATTAACTGTGACAAATGGTGTGCTTAATATATCTGGTTCTGTTCAAATTCAGACGGGTAATATTAGAATTACTCCAACTGGTATTAATTCTACCGCTTCCGCCCAAGATATTACAATTGGAAATACAGGAGATACAGGATATCTTTCTACTGCAAGAGGTATTAAATTTCCAGATGGAACAGTTCAAAATACGGCAGCAACAACTGGAAATATTCGTGTAGTTCCAGGATATGTGAATAATATAACAATTGACTGGGCTACAGACAAAATTGTACATTTACATGTTAATAGTGGAAGTTTAGGAATTACTTTTACTAATTTTAATTCTAATGCTGGAAAAGAAATTGAACTACTTGCCCAATGGGGAAGTACTAGTGGTGGTTCTATTAGCATTAATGGCTTATCTAGTAGTAATATAAGTAACGGAAATAATGGTTTTGCAATTACAAAACAATTTAATTCAATCAGATTTTATGGCGTTGACGGCACTGCTAGTAATACTTTTGCAGTGGTGACAATTTCCTAATGTCATATAGTTTAAATATTTTATTAGGAAACCCAATTGGATATTGGGAATTTAACGGAAACACTAATGATTATTTAAGTAGTAATAATTTTGTTTCTAGTAGTGTTTCTTATAATTTTAGTGGTGAGTTAAAATGTTTAGATTAGGTAAACAAAAGGTATAAAATAATTATGTATACAACAGCTGCAATGTCAATAATAAATCCAACAGCATATTGGTCATTAGGATCTAATGTTGAACAAATTTGGAATAACAGTAATTATTATGCTAGTTTTACTAATGTTGGCTACACATCTACCCCAATTATTAATAATGAACAATCAGAATCAAAAAGTCTATTGATAAAATCAAATAGTGTAGTAGACATATTAACACCAGCTGGTCCCGCAAGAGACCTCTTTAAATCCTCTGGCTATGGATGGTCCATATCGTTTTGGTTTAACTTTAATAATCAATTAGATGGCGGGGGCTATGGGACAACACCCTATCAAAATAATCAATTAAAAATATTAAAAATTTTGAGTGATAGTTATAGTGAATTGGGTTCAATTTATTATGATTATTTAACTAATACAATTAGGTTTAATTTGCTAGAAACAATTGGGTCTGCCTCAAATACAGATGCCTATGCTGTTTTACCACAATTTGATAGAAGTTATTTGGTTGTGGCAGAATATGTTCCTCCAAATAAACCTACAGATAAATATGGAAGTATTAATTTATTTATAAATGGAAAAACAGATAATACTGGAGCTGGAAAAATTTATTTAAACACAACAAGTTTGTGGAGTTCAATAGCTAGTAGATTAAGAATTGATGGGTCTTCATTATTTAATACAACTGGTAAACCAAATAATTTTATTATTACATCATTAGCTATAAGTGGGGCACAATCTTTTGCAAAAGACCTTGGAACTCAAAGGAGTACTGACGGGTCTAATCAAAAATTTAACTATATGTACAAATCAGCGTTTATAAATAGTGAACCAAAAAATAATTCAAGGCTAAACGCATCTACGTCATATTTTGACTTTAATTCTTATTCAATTAGAAATACAACAATATCAAAAGCTAATATTTATGGAGAAAATTTTACAGATGCAACTTATGGAGAATCTAAAGCTATACTTATGGACTCAAGTATATACGGGTTAAAAAATATCAACATAGATTCAAATGAAAATTTTGCACAAATTTTTTCAGATTCGGATGTTAAGAGTGATTATTCTAACTATACAATAAACTCTTCCTCTGGGATAAAACTATCAACATCAAGTACTCAAAAACTTTATTGGACAATAAGTGAAAAAATAATTTCTGACATTTCTTCTCCAAATATTAATATTTTAAAGAGTGGTGAAACTCCTGGAACAACCTTTTCTATGCAAATAACTAAAGGTTCAGCATCTTCGGAAATGATTTTTGGAATACCTGGAGTATACTCTAATTATGGAAATTTTAGCATACCTTTAGCTTTATATTTAAAATACTATTTAGATAAAATTACTTCTAGCTGGCACTATACTCTTTTTCTATATGATCATTTTGGCTCTTTAGAAATAAGTGTTATAGATCAAGTTTTTTCTGCATCTTCAGCAAGTTCTAATATAGCATTATCTTTTTCAGACTCAGAATTAACATTATATACAACAGAAGGTGGGACAACCACAATAAATTCAGATAATTCTTTTGTACCAATATCATCACAAAGTCTTCAAATTAGTGTTGGTAATAATTCCCGCTACTCTTTTGAAAAACAAAGTGCAAATAATTTTACAGGATATATAAAAAATGTTGGAATTTATCCAAAATATAATTCAAATTTTACATCATATGATTTTAACGAAGTGAAATTTTTAATGACAAGATTTACATCAACATCTAAAGATAGATCTACAGATCAAATTTTATTACCACCTTCATTAAAAGGAACTTATACAAAAACTATTGCATCTCATTTATCAGGTATAAATTGTTATTTTGTTGGAAACCAAGTAAATTGGAATACTTTAGATAACACTATAGTTTCTATATCTACTGATGGCGGAAACACATACTCAAAAATTAAAAGATTTCAATCAATAACGCCATATGATTTATATGATATGACAAAACCATTTAATATAAAAATAGAAATTATAGATGATCCAGTAGTTATTGATTCTAATAAAAAGTTTTTTAATAATTTATCATACTATATGTTTAGAAATTTGGGGGTATCTTCAGATGTTGCAAACTTTACAATACAGCCATATACACCAAGATCATTTTCTAATTATACTATTATGGATTATGATGAAACTTCTTCAGTTTACTCAAGACCCGCAAATTTTGGAATAAAGTTTACTGGAGACTCTATAAAACCGCAAGGAAGTGCACTTATAAATAATCCAAATGGTTCTGCATATAACGTAATTGAAATGTGGTATAGACCAGATTATTTGTATAATGCTGTATCCAATTATATTTTAAATAATGTTTCTGGATCATCTGCTTCTCCCGCAATA
>Ga0304729_1000296_pt1 | contig 36874 bp, 50 predicted proteins | sample C_131016_MF_Meta_FD_190475 | JGI IMG/M metagenome (GOLD analysis project Ga0304729, IMG submission 190475) | Freshwater microbial communities from Lake Croche, Canada to study carbon cycling - C_131016_MF_MetaG (v2) (version 2) | ecosystem: Environmental > Aquatic > Freshwater > Lake | place... | reverse complement strand
AATGCAATGATGTTAGCGATTGCTGGGTCAACATCTGCAAGTGAGAACAATTCAAGTGCGCGTGTTACGAGAACTGAGTTACCGTATTCTGCAAGTGTAATTGTTGTAGTTGTAGGTGTTGATAGCGCTACTGCATCTGGGTCAGTTGCTTCTGACAATGCTGATGTCGCTGCTGATAGGTCAACGTAGCGTTGTAGTACTACTGTTGAGCCTGGGATTGATTGGTTTGTAGGTGTCTTGTCGGCTACTGAACGAATAAGTGGTTCTGCACGGAGTGCGAACTCAAGAAGTCGGTCATATGCCTTCTGGACTAAACCTGCAGAACCAACTGTTCCTCCAAGAGAGGAGGAGCCTGTGGTTGTATATGCATTTGCCATTTAAGGTATTTTCCTTTTGTAGTTAGAAACTATGATTGGTTAAATCGGGCGTCCTAATATCTGATAAATCTCTTCCGTGCTTTGTGCTTGGTCGAGTCTCATACTTATATCTTCTGCCCTATCAGGTGTTATTGCACCCTGAGTTAAAACATCCTGTTGGCGTAGCGCCGCAAGGTCTGCTCCATCTACTCGTGGTGCATCCTGCTGTGTAGGCATAATCCCGAACAAATCTCCGTTATCTTCTAGCCAGGTATTAACTGACTCTTCAGACACGTCGTCGATATCCTTGAGGATTAGTCGTACTGCTTTAGGATTTACACCCTTTTTTTCTAGGACTTCTTTGACAGTTCGCTCACGCTGCGCCTTGGATAATCCCTCAAGTTGCTCAGTGAGTTCCTTGATACGCTTCTCGTCACTACGCTTTGCTTTCCGCAACTTCTTTAAGAGGTCGCTTCCATCTCCGCTTGTTGTTTCGATATCTGTATCGAGTTCATCGTCTTCTTCATCCCAGTATTGGTTGCTCATAGCAACTCCCACCCTTCTCTATTAGTTAGTTCGCAAGCCACAGGTTCCAATCGGGGAATCAGTCTGGCTCTTGCTACCAGTCTTATACGCTGATGGGGCTGGTATATCCATCAGGAATTTATTTATTTAGTACGCGCCAGATTGTGAGAATGTATGTGGCGGAGAACCCTTGATTGTGCCAGAAGAAGCATTGAATGTAGCTGCTTCTGCATCAGTAAGTTTTTTACGTGTACGTTGTGCAGATGCTAGTTGATTGAATACATCTTGCTCTGCAGTTGACTGGTCATACTGACCAACCTGTCCATAAATTTGGCTAAGTTTTTCAGCTGTTGGAAGATAGTCAGCAATGGTTGCGTAACCCTTCTGTGCCATGCCCTGGTCGATACCTTGTGCAGCAAGCTGCTCAGATACACCAACATTGGATTGTAGTCCCTGCTTTCCAGCAGCAACTCCAACTTCAGCTGCGGCAACCTGACGCTGAATCTTTGTAATCTGCTGATTAGGGTCAAGGATATAGGCAACTGCATCTTTAGGACCAATGCCATAGTATGACTGAAGCTGGTTCAATACAGCAGGGTCTGCGTTTTGTACACGTTGTGTAGCAATTGATACTCTGTCTGAGAGTTCCTTTGCTGATACATCGTTAGCAATAAACTGCTGTACGTAGTCATCAGTTGAAAACTGTGTTAACCCATAACTGCGAAGTACCTGACGGTATCCATCTTCTAAGTTAAGGTACTCTGCTGGCTGAAGGACTTGAAGTCCTGCTTTGAGGCGAGCATCATTAGCCTTGAAGCGTGTCTTGTATTCGTCAGTACTTTGAAGTCCTAGTGTAATGGTTGCTTCTGTAGCACCATCAACTGCAAGTTCTTTAATCTTAGAAGCTAGTGAGCCAAGGCCATAGGCATTGAAGCGAGCAGTGACAACATCGATAGCTGACTGACGTGCTTGCTGTTTAGCAAGTGCAGCTGCTGCTGCATCTCTCTGTTGCTGAGCAATCATCTGCTGTAAAAGCGCATCGTTTGTTGAAGAACCTTGGTTCTGAGTTAAAACATTTCCCTTTGCAGCCGCAAGGCGTGCGGCCTCTTCTGCTGCTGCTTTTGCTTTAGCAGCCTTGTCGGCATTGTCTGCAGCGAGAGCTGCGTCTGCATTTTGTTTTGCTTGAGCTGCTTGTAAAGCTGTTTGGATGTCAGAAGAAGATGCATACTTAAGTGAGTCAATTGTGCGTTGGTCTGCTCCAGCTTGTTCAAGATAATAAGCTGCATTAGATGCTTCTTCTGCGCGACGAAAATTAGTTCCACGTGATATATCTGCCATTACGCTAGTCCCCAATCTCTAAGAACTTTGAGCGATAGCGTGTCCATTGTATCGCGTGCATTGTTTGTGTATTCCCACTCTTTGGAACTACGGAGTTCCTTTTCGAACTGCCAGATTGGCTTAACGATAGCCTTACCATCTGGTCCTACGTTCTGTAAAGCGCGGCGTAGGAAAGGGTTATTGTAATCTACTGAGTCTGGGTCAACTTCAAGAATGTTAGCAATTGATGTACGGTAGGCTGAAGCCAAGGAATCTAATGATGTTCCTTTTAGAATCTGCTCAGAATAGGCTGGATAAGCAGATGCTGAATCCGTTTTAACCTTATTCTTTAGTTCATCAATTGTAGTATTACCACTGAAGATATCAATTGACCATTTGTCATACTGTGATGGGCTGTATGTCATACCAAATGAATTGGCAAATGTCTTAAGAGCATCAGCTGTTCCTAGCGCATCTCCGCCTAGTTGCTTTGTTCCCTTAGTAGCTAGTGCTTTAATATCAAGTTGGTTATCATCCCAACCACCAAGGTAGGATGCTTCTAATGTAGCGTCATCTATTGTGCTGATGCCTGCAGTAGTTAAGCGTTTGCGTTGAGCAAGTTTGTATTTTTCTAAACTGTTAGCATAGATGCCAGGTTGTGATTCTTTCTGTAACGTTCTATCACTAGATGTTGAAGAGATTGACTTATAATAATTTGTTTGGTAGTACTTAAGTTTTGCTTCAGCTTCATCCTTGTTGGGACCATAGAGCAAATCATATACTTCTTGCAGCTCGGGGTATGCTTTGATAAGGGAAGCTGATAGGCCGAATGTAGTTGTGTCAGCCATTACTTACCCCACTTTATTAATGTATCTGCAAAGTTAAGGCTATTAGCCTGTTGAATATCTGTCTGTACTGCAGCGTCGCCAGTATCAATCTTCTTATTAACGGCAGCTTCAAGGCGTGTTGCACTAAACTGTGGTGTATACTCAGAAGTATTACCAGTTGTTTTCTGTACCTGTCCAGCATCTATAAGCTTCTGAGCAATCACTCTAGTATCGGCTAGTTCAGTCGCACTTGGGTCACGCTTAAGTTTTGACTGATAGATAGCACGAATGCTTGCATCAATTACCAATGGGTCCTGCTTAAGGACCGTCTTGTTTGGACCAGTTGCAGCATCTAAACCAGGGATTACATCTGCTGAGATACCTTTGTATAGGTCAGCATATGTCTTTACGGTATTATAAATTGTTCCGTAATCGGTAGTTAAAACTGTTTTTAAATCTGTTTGAGTCTTAACTGACTTGCCTAGCTTCTTCATTAGTTTAGCAAGAGAAGTTTTTTCTGAGCTGGATAGTTGGTCATAAAGACCAGTACCAGCCCCAGGAACAATCCCATCTATAATAATATCTGCACCCGATACACCACGTTTTGCAAGTCCTGCTTTAATCTCATCAAGCATTTGCTGATATGTTTTATCGGTACCAGTACCTGGCTTAAGAACTGTGCTTGCTCCCGTTGGAGACGCTGGTACACCCTTAGGTCCTACGCGCTCAGTCATTATTCTCCCTCATAAACATAATCGAACTTATCTTTAGCAAAATATCTATCATAGAATTTTGCAAAGTTTGTATCCTGTAATTTAAATTGTGCTACTTTTGAGCGCACTTGTTCTTGTAACCATGCAGCACGTTTAGAATCAATGGTTGTTCCCATAGCATCAAGCTGTGCTTTGACTTCATAACGATAGTTAAGATAGTCGCTAGTTATATGCCAACGTGAATTCTTTGATAAATCTTTCCACATATTGTCATTATTGATAGCAATAGTAAGGGCGCGGACTGTAGCTGCCTGACGGCTAGCTGGACCACCGAATGATTGTGCCACATATTCATTGTACCACATCTGGTTAGCAGTCTTCTGTGCAGCAACATACTTGTCTTTCCATTGTGAAATAAGTGTAGCACCGTACTTATCAAGCGGATTGATACCAGCTTTCTTAAGTGATTCAGTTACTACTGTTTCGACGGCAAAGAAATCATCCCAACCCTTAGATACGATAGATGAACGGCTAGATTGAAAAGCATCTGATACATCTTTATACTTTTTATTAGTTCCAGGAATTGTCTTGGTTTGCAAATAAGCCTGTGCTGCGCTTGAGAATGCATAGTTATCATCATTAAATATAGCACCGAGTACAGCAATATTTTTTTCTCCTACTGCTGCTGCAATTTGTTGAACTACATTTTCATTTTTTGTTACAAGTTCAACTGATGTAGCATCACTGTGCACACCAGATGTATTGTCAGATAGTCTGTCAGCAAGAAGAAAATACTCAGGATAATCTTGAATAAACTTTTCTTCTCCCTGGTCTCCAAATTTAGTATTATACTTATTCAATAAATCTGCATAAGCAGATATTGCGGTTGTATAACGAGGTTGCAAAGGCAGAGTCAATGATGAAGCAAAACGCAAAACTGCTAATTGAAAAGCCATTCTTTGTGCATTTGGTGTAATAGTATTTGAAAAATACTTAGCACTTGGTTGAATACCATTTTCTGCAGTATAATCTACACGTAGTTGTTTATTAAACATATCTACATCTTTATTAAATTGGTTTGGTCCAGCAATTTTAAATTGAGCAGCAAACAATTGACCAGCCCTACGAGCTGTATTGAATGTTAAAGCATTTGCACTATTAGATTGAACACCAAATGGTAGCAACATTTGTGTTGCTGCATTCTCAATACCAGTTTGTTTTGCAAACTCATTGAACAACACTGAACCTATAGGTCCAAGTGATACCATGTTACCACCTGTTGGGTTATCTGGATTAAACCATTGGAGTGGCAGACGTGCATCAAGCCCAAGCATTGGTAAACCTACACTGATAGTTTTATTACCAAATGCATCTTCTTGTACACTAGAAACCTGCTCAGGCAAAGCTGCTATCTTAAGCTTTTTCATGATGAACTCTGGGTTCTCCATAGTGATACGCCCATATGCACGGAACTGTTCAATGATAGCAGGAAAAAACGCCATTAGATAGTTAACAATACCATTATAATTCATATCACGGTGAAAAGAGTTAATCTTTTCGCGGTATTGTTGGAGTGCATATGCACGTGCATTACCCTCGAAGCGTGCTTTATCAGCTAAAGTTAAAGTACGATTGTTAGCATTGGCTAGCCATACTTGTGACTGAAGCTCTTGTTCATACTTGGCAACAAAGTATGGATTGTTAGCAAGAAATGAAGTAGGTTTTGTAGCAAGTGAAGTCACAAAATCTTTAGTAATTCCTCGTACGTTGCGAGTAAATTCACTTGTAGCTAAACCATCTTTAAGCGCATCAGTAAATACTGGTGGTCGAGTTTCTATGTCTGGATAAATTTTCTTTAGCTGAAGAATTGTCAGCTTGTCATTGAGTATTAGCTTTGCCACCTCAGGGTTAGTAACATACATATCAACATATGCTTTTACTCTGTCATAGACTTCTGGTGCATGGCGAACTGAATCAGTAAATCTATCTATGTAGTTAAAGTTTTCTTTTTTACGGAGCCAATCGACTCCTTCTTTTTTTGATTTTCCAGCAAGAATTTCTCTAGCTAAACCATCAAAACGAATTTCATTATTAAGAATTGACTCCCACTCTTGTAAGTGTAGTTGTTCTTCTTGTGGCATAACTGAACGGCTATTGCCACGCATTCGCTTCTCGTTAGCAATAGCGAGTTCTTTAGTACTAGCTAGTGCACGGCGCAGGTCGGTATTCATTGTTATTTTCTGACGGAAGATATATCCAAAGCGTCCTTCAAGGGCTGCCTCAAACTCAACACCATTAACAACAGTCTTCTTGCTACCCACGCGAGGTTCTTTGATACCTGAGACAAGGTTAGCTTCTGTAGCACGAAGCTTTAGAAGCTCTTGTGTTGTTGATTTTCTTGCTTCAACTGCATCTAAAATATTATCTGGAATCTTTTTAGGTGGGTTAGCTGGGTCATATTTAGCGCGCTTTAGCTCCCTATCTAATGATTCAATTAACATCTCACGGTCTTTAATGCCCTGTGTAATAACCTTCATGTTTTTATCAGGGTTAACCATAGCACCAGTAAGTTTGCGAACACGAGAAACCGAAGGCTCGGCCTTACTTAATGACATTACTGTATCATGTCCAAGATTTTTAAGCATGTCAAATAGTACTAAGTCTCCCCATCCACGGATGTAAGAATCGCGCACTACGTTAATTGGAAAACCAGTACGAAGCAAGGTTCCTGTGCGCCATATAGAGTTGATTTCATTTGCAAGTAAGCTTATACCATCTTGAGCCATATCAACACCATCAATAGCTTTGCGTACAACGGGAACTTGTGAAGTTGAACCAAGACGTTCTTTATAATCTTTAAATGCTTTGTCTACGAACTTCCAATCAGGTACAAATCCACCGTTGGCAAGCTGGGTAATAAGTTGTGGGTCAGCAATAACAGGACCAGCTGGATTCTGAGGGTCATTCATAAAACCTTTTTTAGTTTCCTTAGCTATTGCTGCTTCATTTTTGGCAAACCTATGGTTGTTATTGTATTTTTGAATAATTTCTTCTACAATTACACCAGGAAGCTGATACTTTTTACCAAGAAGACGCATGCCTTCTGCAGCATATGAATCAATTACATTCATTTTGTCAACTTCTAGTACGGCACGTGAGTATTCATTAGCAACTTTTAGGTTGAGCTCAGGGATTGATGCCCCGTACTTTTCTGCCTGGCGTAATGATGACTGCAAACGTGTAGTTGCTACAATTGGGTCGTTAAAGTTAATAAGTTGTTTAGGGGCGTCATCTGAAATTCGGTCAATAAAACGAATGGGTACAGAAAGCGGGCTTTTCTGGTAGAATGTATTGTAAATTTTGCCAACGCCAGTTTCAAGTGCTCCAGTTATCGGTTGTGCTAGCTTACGAGTTGTAGCAACTTTAGCAAAATCATTGCGAATTTTTTCGACATAAGCCCAACGTGATACTGTTCTGTCTTTAAATTGGCTATCTACCTCAAGCGCTTGGTCAAGCCAACGTACTTCTTTACGAAGTGAGTCTATCTCAGCAGAAACTAACTTTTTATTATCAGTAAATTTCTTAGAAGCTAAAAGAGTTTTGCCATCAAATTTAAATGATGCAATTCCATCTCTTTCAAAGTATGTCATTGTATCTTCAAGACGCGTAAGTTCTGCAAACTTAGATGTACTTTTATCAGCTAGCTCAGCTAGAGCGGTTGGGTCACCATATCCTATGCGATAAAGAAGACCAAGGTCTTCTCTTGTAGCACCTGCAAATAGATGAACTGATGCTTGTCCGATTTCACTGTCAAATTCTGGACGACGGGCAGCAGTTACTGGGTCTGATTTTTGCAAGAAATCAAATACTGGTGACATTGCTGTTTCTTCACCAGCGACTGTGCGTTTTACCATATCAATGGCTTGAGCCTGGCGTTCTGCTACTCGACTAATTTCGCTTTCACCAGCAAACACTTTAGAAAAACCATGAATTGGTTCAGTGATTGGTTTAGTAATAAGTTTTGTACGAGCAATACCAAGAGTTTTTAAAGCAGCCATATCTGGTCCGACAGTTGCTTCGGCTCCAAAATTTGCAAAACCCGATATGATTGCACCGATACCCTTAGTATTATCTCCAAGAGTTTCCCAACCTTTAATATGACTAGCAAGGTGAACTACATCATTGCCAAAATTATATTTTTCTTGTCCCTGTTGCGTACCTGCATATTTAGCGGACTTGTTCAAGTCCTTGCTAATTTGCTTTCCAACGTCAGATGCTAAAGCTCTACGTTCTGCTCCACCAATGGCAGCAGCCCCAAGAGATGCTCCTGGCAATACACCAAGAGGGCCAGCAATTGCAAATCCTGCAACACCACCAGCTACTGCACCGAGTGCAATATTAAGGCCAGCTAAAAAACCCATTCCAGCATTTTTGCTAGATACGTCACGAACAAATGCGTAGTTTGAGCGTACGTCTCTTGCTCCAGCTTGAAGTAATTTACTTGCTCCACCATTTGTCTGATTATCAATTTCACGAACTGTAAGTCCAGCCGCTACTCCAGCAGCAGCACCTATGGGACCACCCACCCTAAAACCAATTACACCAGCCATGATTTCTGGATTGGCTCCAGCTATGTTAACAACAGTACTACGAACGCTTTCAACGGTATCATTCCATCCCCCAGGATTAGTTGGAAGACTGCCAGTCATGTCAAGATTAGCACCAAATTTTAATCCCTTTTGAAGGGATGTGTCATTTGGAGAAAGACTTGGAAGAGGTCCAAAAATTTTATTGGCTCGCGCCATTGCATCCCATTGGGTCACAGAATAGTCCTTAAATATGCAGCGTATTCTTTTGTGGTATCACTTACGCCAGGTTGGTTTGCCCAAAACTCAATGGTTGGAAAGTAATCACGAATCATCGCTTCTTCGGGGTCTGAAGCTTTTGCTTGGACTGGAAGTGCTAATTCATTTGGGTTGTTAGGTTGTCCATATGGTGTTAATCCAGCCATAACGCTTTCATTTGGATTAGCTGTGCTAGCAGTTACTGGGGTAACTGGAGTAGATTCCATTGGTGGAAGGTTACGTTGAGTTGCTTGACTAGATGAAACTGATGATACCGCAGCATCACCTTGACTAATTTGATTATTAATCTGCTTGTTCTGCCCATAAGCAAAACCTTTGTACTTGCCAGATTGGCCAGCACCACCAGTTCCTGAAACATTAGCAGGATTGTACTGTGGTCCGCCGTTAGCGCCTCCGCGATTTTCAGCCATAGTTCCTCCTACTTAATAAATTGTGTTTTAGTAATGATTGGGCCACTTGTATAAATGTCCCATTCTGTTGCAATCTCGATTGCTTTGCGTACTAGCCTTTCAGCTTGAGTAACATTTTGTACATCATCAATACCAAGGGCCGCCATAGCTCCAAGAGCAATCGGGCTGCCAGAGCCAGAGTAATAGATACCACGTATATCGCGGTCCCAAGAGTAATCCTCAAAGATAGGATAAATAGTTCCACGAATGCTGATAAGAAATTGCGAATCATGCGATGCTGCATCCCCGTCTTCTTTCATGTCATATCCCGCATCAATGAATGCTTTTCGCATTGATGGTATAAATTTTTGTGTCATAAAAATATCTAAGTTTTCAAATGCTGTAGGCTTTGGGGCTTTCCAACCAAACTGTAATATGTTTGAACCTCTACCTGCACCAGAGCCAGCAATAAGTGCTCCATTATTTTCAACAATTTTGTGTGTGGCCATCTGCATTGGACGGCCCTCTTCATCAGAGCTACGTGAATCGCAACCCATTACAACCCATCCATTACCCTGGATAGCAGCCAACGTTGTCATTGTCCCCTACCTTTGCTATCTAATTCGATGTTTTGAACGGATACTTGCTGTTTCATTACCATTGCTATTTAAACCAGATAACAAACTCATAACATCAGGAGTTGGTTGTTGTGGCGGTTGAAGTGGAGAAGTGCCTCCTGCTGGAACGCCTTCAGGAGCAGGGGACGGTTGCTCAACTGATTGTGGTGCCCCAGCAGGAGGAACTGGTTGCTGCTGTGGCGCGAAGATTTCGCTAACGACTTCTTCTATTGCCTGTCCCTTTTGGCGTGCCTTGATTACAGCAGCAATCTGACGCACTACTTCAGAAGCGTCCTGGCCTTGCATTGCCATCTGTGGTATCGCTTGAGAGAGTGCAGTAATAGAACCGAGAAGTGAATCTCTCATCTTTTCGATTTCAATTTTTTCTAGTTCCTGTGTTACGTTAACTGTGAATGGTAGTTCACGCATAGCCATATCTTTAGAAATAAGCCCTCCGCCAAGAGCTTGAAGCATAAAGATAAGTCCTTGTGCAGGGTTGAGTCCTGCAAGCATTCCGTAACGCACATCAGCAGAGTAGTCCTGCTTAATATCCTTTGAAGGCTTGTAGACAACTTCGTATGGTGAACCTGAGTCTACGCCACGAATTGTTTTTTCTTCTGGATAAATTACTTCATCAACTTCAAAACAAAGTCGGATTACATCACGAAGTGCTGCAGCAAAAATAGCTTGAGCTGATTTGACCTGTGTATCAAATGCTCCCATAAGAGCCTGTACACCTTGGCCAGTTACAACAGATGCATTAATGTTTCCCGTACGTGATTCAGGATAACGAGCACCAACACGAAGTTCTTGGTTGAGCAATGTCTGCTCAGTGAATGCACCTTGTGGTAGATTCAAATCTACACGGCGCACACCAGCTGGGTTAGCTGTACGAATAACTGCATCGCCACCGAGCTGAAGTTCTTGTACATCTTGTGGAAGTACGATAGGAGCTTGTACAGATTTTTCTGCAGCTTCCATAGCAAGCAATGCAAAACGATTGCGAAGCAATTGTATACCAAGAACATCATCAAACTGTCCACGAAGTTCACCATCAATAGATGGTTTGCGTGCAACAATAACCATCATCTTGCCAAGTGGGTTCATTGCTTTAGAAAGAACTAAATTGTTTTTAGATGGAATAAAGATAATTGATTGGTCTTTATCGTAGTAACGAACAAGTTCAACTTGCCCATTTAAATCTTGCTTGTAACCCTGAGGTCCAAGAAGCTGGCTATCATACTCTGGAAACTGTGAACACAGTTCTCCAAGTGTCATCATATAACGTTTAACAAATGCAACGCAACGTCCATAGCGGTCGAACTCTGGGTAAGCACCCACTGGGTTTTCTATGCGGATACGGGGCAATTTGCTTTCTTCGTCTAATTCAACAATGAAAGGGACGAAACCAAATGTGATATACCAGTCAGCTCCTGAGTACATCTGTACAGAAAGGTCTGAATGTTGAAAATAATTTGATGCAATACGAGTGCGCTTGTCAGCAAACTGACGGGCTTTATCGGATGTTTGGTTTGCAGCTGAACAGTTAACCGCTGGAAGCGGTGCCATGACCTCAGATAGGTCACGGGCTACAATGTCAATAAAGTTTGCAACTACGTTAGCGTCTACACCTGCTGGAAAAAAGTCAGGATAAACTTCAGCAATTTTTCCCTTACGCACTGCAAGAACATCAAGGTTGCGTCCATCACGCTCAGTGTTGCGATAGCGTAGCGATTGAACGCGGGCTGCAACCTGTTCCATAGATAGTGTCATCGTGTATTACGTCCTTGGTTTCTAATCTTTTCCATCTCGTTGGCCTTGTTGGCGCGAGCACGGTTAGCCATCTCTTCAGCTGTAGGCTTCTTTGCTTTCAATACTGCCCTTGCTTCGTCAATAGCTTTTTGAGCTGCAGGTGAAAGCTCACGGTATACTTTAGTAACATTGGCTGCACCTTTGCCTACAATACCAGCAACTGTACGTGGGACTCCTCCACCTAGTGGAACTTCCCCAACTTTCTTTTTCATTAGACCAGCATTAATTGCAGCAGTTGGGTCTAGGTAACGACCTTTGCTATCTTTGTCTCCTGCTGCCATTGTTATCCTAACGATTTGAAGGGAAAAAAATTACTTACTACGAGTTGCTTTGCCGTTTTGCCAAACCCAGTCTTTACCGCCATATGAACCACGATAAACATTCTTATCTGCTGTAGTTCCTTCTTTACCTGGTTCAACATTCATCATTGTTCCCATAGTATTTTTTAATTGGTTTAGTGCTGTTGGGCTTGGGGCTGGTGCTGGTGAATTTCTTGGTTTATAAATTGGAGTGACTTTTGAGTGGTCTGTTGCTTTTGTTCTATCTGCCATGATATTTCCTATCCGTAGTTTTGAGACCATTGCTCAGCAAAGGCTTCGTCGAGGTTAATTGAACCGCGTGATGACATCTGTTGTCTTGTTGCCCATCGGTTTGATTGGTACTGACCTACTCTTGATGTATTTTGCATTAGCTCGCGCACTCGGATGATTGCAAACCAGAGAGCCATCACAGTGTCTGTGGGGTTTTTTGTATCAGGTTTCCAAGTAATCAATTGCTGTACAAGGGTCTTGATTCCCTCTGAGCCATCGTTACTTGGTATCTCCATAATGTTATTATCTTGGAAACGGCCATCGCGGGTATTGCCAAACAGCATAGCCATAGATGCTACACCAAAAGAAGTGTCCCATTTATTTTTACCAGTAAAGTGTGAATTCAGCTGGCAGCCATAAGAGGCTAAAAAGTTTCTTAAATTCTCATCCAGAGCGTAAGCTTTTTGGTGAGCATTAATTTCAATACGTAGTTCTTGGGGCTTGTACTTTTCAACCCAGTCTTCAATTAAATGTTGAATTTTATCTGGTGAAGGCTCGGTCATATTTACGCAGTCAAGAACATAAATCTTACCATCAGCTTTGTTGTATGTAACTACAACAGCACCAGTTGCTCCTGACATAGCAGGGTCTAGTCCGATAACAGTGTATGTACCATCGGTTGCTCTAGGGTGTCCAGGAGTACCAGGTTTTAATGGACCACGCTTTCGCATTCCATTGATGCTTCCTGCAACGCAGGTAGGGGAAAAGATTGAATCTTCGGTGACATCTTCTTGCTGGTAGACCATAGCCCATACAGCGGCAGAGACCTGAGAGCGACGCTTAGAGAGCGAGGGTCCATCCCATTTGGGAAAGTTCCCATTGGGTAGTGTGTCATCTTTGGCATTTTCCTGTTGGTCAGATTCTGGCCATAGGGTTTTCCACTTGTCTGGCTTCTCATCAAATTCTAAAACTGCTGGCATTGCACAATATGTAAAAGGTGCCACTCCACCAGACCATTGTTTTGGGTCACGGAGCATTTTGTATAGGTCCACGGGCGCGACACGGGTTCCTATAATTATTAGTTTTCCGTGCCGCCCCAGGCGTGTGATAACTTCCTTTTGGAGCCATTCAATTTGTTTTTCCCATTCATGGGCATTGGCTCCCATCACGGCGTCATCAACGATAATCAGGTCAGCACGAGCACCGTAAATCTGTGAGCCCATACCAAGGGCTTGTACGGTTGGGTCCTTCTCGCCTGAGTCACGTCCCGTACCTAGGTAAATCATATCAGCAGACCATTGTGTTGCATCGGCCTTGTATCCGCCGTTAGGACCGAAGGCCGTCTGCAACTTAATATATGCTGGATGTGAAAGTCTTGTCTTGATTGCCCCAAGAAACTTGCGTGCCATACCCTGTGTTTTAGAGACAATAATAACTCGTGTGTTTGGGTCAGTCACAATTTTGTATGTAACATAGTTTGTGGTAATGGTGGTTGACTTAGCATGCTCAGGTGGTACGTTGATAAGTACTCTATCAGGTTCACCTGGCTCGTAAGTTATACCAGCTGGCATCCAGCTAGGTTCGCGGCCCTCCATCATGTCCAGCCAGTTAAGCTGGTGGGGAAAGAGCTTGGAGTCTAGGAACTGCTCGCAAAAAGAGACGAAGTCGATATCCTTTAAATCTGCTAAGTCAGCCTTGATGCCTTTACCTTCTAGGCGAGCTTTGTCGGAACGTTCCTTGAAGGATACATCTGAGGCGCACCACTGGCGGAAAGTTACGTCATTGCGCCCCACGGTCGCCATAGCGGCTATCACAGTCGCTCCCTGGGCTAGTGCCATCAGGACGCGCTCCTGGGCCTCGCCTTTAGGAATGTCTTGTTTTCCTGGCTTTCTACCCATCAGTTAATCCCCTTGTTAATCGCTTGTATAACGGTCCCTGTATAGCGATATAACTCTCCCATTATATATAATTATATATATAATATATAGGAGTCGCGGAGTCTTAACGGAGCGACTCCGTATGTAATACATTACATAATAGATAACCTGTTCAAAGTGCTAAAACGAACACATCTGACTAAAGTATTTTTAAAAGGCCTGGTCAGGTCTATATATTGCCCCCTATATAATATAACAGAAATTTATTATGGGATACTATATACGCCCCTCGGGCGCATTTTTAAGCATGTGGGGTCATTATCGATTTATCGACATATAGATTTATAGATTTATCGACAAATAAATAAAGAGATATAGCGGTAGATAGATATATGGACATATCGACTATCCATGCCATGTCTTAAATGTCCGTTTTGGGGGGCTTAGTATATTTTAATATACCTTGTACCATGATGCCCACTATGTCGGATATGTACCTATTGTCCCTATGTATGGGGTGTGACCTATCTCACACACCCTATGTCCGACATGTCCGAATTGTCCTCTTGACAAGCGTGGCAAGGTAGGGTAAAGTACCCCCTATCAAGTTAAGCACTAGGCAAGTTTAACGACACGCCCGACACGCTAGACTTGACAAGGTAGGGCAAGTGTGCTACACTTACCCCACTAGCACCCCCCCAAGGGTGCAACCGCTAACGGGGTTGGTACTGTTAGACTTGACAAGTGAATATAGAGTGTGCTAGACTAGTTACTAGTAACAGTAGGTCGCCTATGGTAACACTACCGCACTTTATTACAACTTGACACGCGCTAGATACTATGGTATCTTATAGGCTCGCTACCTATTAGCGCACTAGCCTTGCATGGTGCAAGGTGGAAGGATACGACATGACCTATAACCCTTATGGGGGGTTAGGTAGTATCGTAGTGACACCTAGTCACCCTATAGTAACTAGTCGCAGACTAGGCTCTACAGGGTGGAGACTACACGACACCCCTAACGGGCGCGCCTTTAAGCGCACTCGTAATGGTAAGGTGACAAGTAATCGCCCCAAGGTGACACGCGAACTACCTACCCTTGATGAAGCAACAGCACTAGCACTAGTGGCTAAGTTGGCAACCGCCGAAACCACTACCCTTAACCTTAATATCCACAATAAGTAGGATACGCCACGCCTAGCGATAGGCTACATAGGTTCACGACCTAGCGTGGCACGATTTGACAAGGTGTCAAGTCTATGCTATACTATGGCATATCAACGAGAGGATATGGCACATGACGGCAACGCAACGCATTACTGCGGAATTGCGTGCTAGTGAGTGGCTCGAATCTAGGGAGAGTGCCAAGGCACTATTCCAAGCGAACCTACTCGCTACACCATGGCAGACCGCTACCAAGCGGACACGCCTTAAAGGATTACAGGAAGCATGACTAATACAGATATGCTTGCAGTAATCATAGCCCTATCGGTGTCTATGACACTAATAGTGACTACCACCCTAGCCAACGCTAGACTTACTCGCAAGGTCGAGTACCTCAAATTGCAACTGCGCAAGCATGGACAATTTGACAACTAAATAAGATTATGCTATACTACACCTACAACATACAGGAAGGGGGTGAGTAGATATGGCAGAAGAAGTAGAAGATATTATATGTAGTCTATGCGACCAAATCATAGATGATGAGACAGAGCGCGCCTTTAATGACGGCTCTATTGCTTGTGAGAATTGCACTATATGGTGCGAATCTTGTAGCGACCTATCATCTATAGACGACTCGATTAATGACGGCAGTAGTTACTATTGCTCGGACTGTGGTAAGAATTGTGAGCGTTGTAATAGTGCCTTCTCAGGCGACGATTACTTCGTTGATAATGAGTCATGGTGCGAGTATTGCTACGAGAATAACACATTCTATTGTGAGCCTTGTGGCACTAGTTATAGTGACCGCAACGATTACTATTCCGTAGGGGATAATACTTGGTGTGATGACTGCACTAGTCGTCACGCATGGTACTGTGACGATTGTGACCAGTATAATCGTGAAGGTGATGAGTGTTACAACTGTGATAATACGCAGGGTGGCACTCCATCTATCGTTGGTCGTGACTGTAATTGCCGTAAGGTTATACACGAATACAACTGCAAGCCACCGCTAGTATTCCATGGCGAGTCCAAGAGTGGGCTCTACATGGGGTTAGAGTTGGAGACACAGATTCGTGGTGGTAGCCTAGACGGGGCTGCCGAATACGCAACCAACGCTTTACTAGAAAATAAAGTCGGTATCATCAAGCATGACGGCAGTATAGGTCGTGACGGATATGACGGCTTTGAGATAGTGACACAACCACATACTCACTTGCAATATAGGGAGCATAGTGATACACTATGGAATATAATCAACACGCTACGCCTAGACTATGGTGCTAGGTCATGGGATACTAAGACCTGTGGCATACATATCCATGTCTCTCGCGCTGGCTTCTCAAGTGGTGCGCACATGCACCGCTTCATATCATTCGTGTATTCTAATGCAGAATATATGATGAAGTTTGGTGGGCGCAAGTCCGACTATGCTAGGTTTAATGATGTCTATACCTTTAACCAGTATGACCAACCAGTAAAGTCCTTTAAGCATAAGGTTGGAGACCCAAGCCGTAACAATACGGAAAGATATTCTGCCGTCAATACGCAGAATCGAGACACGCTAGAACTTAGGTTCTTTCGTGGCACTATGAATACCAGCACTATTCTATCGGCACTTGACTTAGCGCAAGCCATGATAGAATACACTAGGACACTACGACTTGATGAAGTCAAGCTAGGTGCGCTAGACTGGACATGGTTCGTTGATTATGTACGAGACAACAACGGACTGTATCCCGACCTGTACTCCCGACTCTATAAAGTATCGGGCGTAGATATAACCAACCCAACACTAGAGAATGCATGAGGTGATGTATGTGTATACTTGTAGTGTGTGAGCCTGACAGCACACCCACTAAGACAGACCTACAAAATGGTGCGTGTAGTAATCCTCACGGATATGGCTTTGCCATTATCGCTGGAGATACTATCATATCAGAGCGTAGCATGTCTGCTAAAAAATCTATTGCAAGATTCTTGGAATTGCGTAAGCAATATCCTAACGGCTACGCCATGTGGCACGCACGATACGCTACACATGGTGTCAAGAACGAGGCTAATTGCCACCCCTTTAAGGTTGGTGATTCAGACTTGACATACCTAGCACACAATGGTATACTAGATGTAACGATAGAGAAGTCAGACAAGCGTAGCGACACCAGAGTATTCGCAGAGGATACCTTGCCACTTATGGGTGGCGTGTCGGTACTTGACAATGACACAGTATGGACTATGGTTAGCAAGTGGGCAAGCGGTAGCAAGATATGTATCCTTACCTTAGACCCTAGTGCCAAGCACCAAATCTACCTAGTCAATGAGAACTTAGGTACATGGGATAATGCTGGTATATGGTGGAGTAATCAGTCGCATAAGCGCACCACATATACCACTCCCTCTACAGTATGGAAAGCACCAGCAAGGGACTTAGACAAGGCAGAGCAACTAGCCTATGACTATGCACTCAAGCACTACTATCAAGAAGAAGGGGAAGAAGTAATAGACCTCTGCCCTAACTGCGAGACACTCGTAGATATGCATGAGAATCCATACTACTGCAACATGTGTGAGATATGCTTCGACTGTGATACCAGTATCATAGACTGCCTATGCTACACACCCGATAGACAATGGTCAAGCAAGAAGGACTATGACCTGTTCAGCTAACTATAATTCCACATGGATAGTCTATGTGGGGTAACACCAACTAACGAGAGGCAATACAATCATGTCAGCAACAGCAATTCAGAATATCGCAGATGAAATCTCTGCACTAGCAAGCGAAGTAGCATACCTTGCTATGTCAGTAGACACATCATCAGATTACCCTACACGGGGTACAATTGTGAAGGCTCTGCCTACACAGAATCGCTTTAAGGCTAAGTCAATGTGGGTATCATTGGGCGACGGTACATACAAGCACTTGACTGGTGGCAAGGGTCTCATCACAACCCATGCTCGCCTTGACGGGTATGTCTCGACTGTATTCGAGGCGTAACCAACTGACCTGAGCATGTCATCAAACTGCTCATCTTTATTATCAAAGAAAGGATATACCATGCCAGAATTCTTACATGAAGTTGTTCGCAAGCGCGAGCGCAGTTCATCAAATCAATCAAGACTTAGTGGACAATATGTTTGGGTCTATGGTAATGTATATGCAGACACGGCAATAGCTGGTATACTAGTGCGCGACGAAAGATTCATGTCCAACATTAGATACTGGGTTGATGAACCATCATGGAATGTTATGAGAAATGTATTCTCAGACATAAGTTGTGATGAGCATAGGTGGATACTAGATGTGTCAGATTCAAGCATGTCTAGGTTCAGATACGCTTGCATTAACTGTGAGTCAAGACACGCACAAGAAACGAGAGGATTAGTATGACAGAACGCATTGTACTATGGCAGACTACAATCTATGATAAAGATGTAGCCAACATGAGTGAGGATAAGATTAAAGAATTAAGATTAGAACTAAGCAGAGCTGTCTATGATATCTGCTGGAAGTATGGAGTGCACAACTAATGGCTAAGTATGTAGTTATATGTGAGGCAGAGAACTGCGAAGCAGAGAACGAGGACTGGGAAGATGACGGTTCAACATACTGGTTCACATGCTCGACATGTGGCTGGGACAACGAGGTGGTGCATTCACCATGGAAATGAGTAGCATGCAAGGGATATGTATGACACACCCTAACCCCGACCTATGGTTCGAGGACTCGGGTGACTTGTTCGAGAAGCGTTTAGGTAGCACTAGCCCTAACAAGAAGTTCGAGGAGCGACGGGCCAACATGCTCATAGCCATGGAACTATGTACTAAATGTCCGATTCGTACCAATTGTCTATCCGAAGGTATGAAGGAAGAGAACCTAGACTACGGCATATGGGGTGGCTTACTACCAGGTGAGCGCATTGCACTTGCCGATACAACCAAGGCTTCGACAGACAGGAAGTATCGTATGGTCGTAGCCCGTAACATTAGGAGTCTCGTTAAATGAAATCAATATTCTTCTTGCTGTTCGTAATGGTCAGCATATTCTTGTTCACACCTACATCAGAAGCACCAACTAAAACATATACTATGCAGGCTTCTTGGAGTAAGGCAGACAGCAAGGCATATGCAAGAGACCAGTTAAGTACATGGCAAGAAGAACAATGGTCATGCCTTAGTAATCTGTGGGGCAAGGAATCCGCATGGAATCCTAGAGCCTACAATAGCGTCAGAGTTATGGGGAAGAACGCTGGCGGTATACCACAGTTACTGGGGCTTGACCCTACTACACCAGCCACGCTTCAGATAGACCGAGGCTTGGCTTATATTTACTACAGATATGGTACGCCATGTGAAGCATGGCAATTCTTTAAGAAGCATAGTTGGCACTAATGAACAACGAGAGGATAACTAATGGCTAAACATATTACGGAGATGAAGCCTGATTACACTCAGGCTATGGACATACGCGGTAAGCCAACCGCTGTGTGCCCATGTGGGTGTGAGATATGGAATGTTAAATGCAAGTTCGACGACGACGGTGAGATTGACATGTACTTCTTAGATATGGAATGTGCTGAGTGTGGCACACTAGCTACTGCACCTACACCTGTGGACTTAGAACCTGATAAAGATATGTCGGCATGCACAAGGTGCGAGGCAATGTATGAGACAGAAACTCTAATGACAATGGGTGACTGGCTTGTATGTGAGATATGTTGGGGTGACTTATGACCGAGTTCTTACACGAACTAATCAAGAAGCAAGAATGGCATGCACATGTACAGGAACTTCTTGAGTCAGACCCGTGGCAATACTCAGAACCACCACCACCATTCACTGGTAACATTAACATGCAGGAACAACGAGACACGGGACAATGGTCACGCTAATGCCCAACTATGAGTACAAGTGTGACGATTGTGATACATCAGAGGAACACTATCGCAGTATAGACGACAGAGACAACTGTCCTACTTGTCAGTATTGCACACGACTGATGCGCAGAATAATCCATGCGACACCAGTTAAGTTTAATGGTACAGGATTCTATTCAACAGGAGGATAGCATGGGAATGCAAGACTTGACAGCAGAAGAAGTAACTACTATAGTTAAGAAGTATGTATTAAACTGGGAAGATTATGAAACTGAGGATGATTGTATCTCGGATAACATGGATGTTCTTTTTGAACACCTATGGGAAGATGAACTAGATGATGAACCACTAGAAGAGTATGAGTTTGATGAAGAACTTATAGATGAATAGTCTAAAGAACTTCTTCTTCGCCCTCATGGGCGCTAGTATATTGTTCTTCGGTGTCGTTGGCATCTACCAATTCACTTGGTTCATCGCTGGTTTTATCGGCGGCGTCTAAGTCAATCCATGGTTTCATACCACCCATTAGCTTAACAAGTTTGCGTATTACTCTCGTTGTACGCATGCGAGTAGCGTCAGGGCTAATGAGCTCAAGCTCTTTGGCAATGTCAGCATACTCCATAGACTCTGCATATCGTAAGAAGAGTAACTGTTTGTCTTCAGTACTTAACTTATGGTATGCGGAGTCTACTTCTATCATCATAGCTTGCAGATTCCCACCCTCACTAGGTGCGCTGGGACGTCCGGGCCTACCAAGATTAAGTTTATGAGTTACTCCCCACTCATCACGCAACACAGCAGGAAGTAAGGCTTCTACAATTACTGGGTCATAGTAATATAAATCAGATACATCATAGCCAAGAGACTTGGCCTTTTGATACTGACAATAATCTAGTGCATAGTTACGAAGGCTGCGGTAGATAAGGTTCTTTGCTTCCTTACCACCCATTTCATTCCATTCCATAAACTTATTTATATGTCCAGGAAACCATTCATATAGTGTCTGACGTATATCTTCAAGTTCAAGAAACTTAAATTTTCTGTGATACTCGCTGGCTACATGTACTACTATGTATTCCCAGGGTTCAATTAGCTTCCAGTCCATCATCAACTTTCTCATTCTTATACTTGCGACTCATGGTTAGTAAATCTTCTACTGTAATTAGATAGCCCTTGCTCTTGTTAGGTGGTATCTCGCACGAGATTTCTCTACCTAATTCAAGTACACCTTTCTTAAGGATATGGGTTGGTACAATGATAACCGTTTGTTCCAATACGAACGCCCAGTATGCAGCCTCGGTAACTGATAAGCCTGACGGCTCCCATGATTTAGACTTCATGAACCAACACTCAACCTCAATGTAAAGGTTGTTAGTAATCCACCATTTTCTATCACGCTTTACTTCGACAGTTTTACCACCAGTAAGTAGTTCTTCTACTAGCTTCTCACCCTTACGGCCATAGCCGAAGTCCAAATCAAACGATGACTTATTAGTCATTAGGCCACTTACCTCTCAGTACTAGCAACCCGATGATTGCGTAGTTTGCCATGTCCTTGAAAGAATCCTCAAGGCTTTCGTGCTGTGGGTCTTTGCCATTATCTACTAGGTTATTAATACGTGCAAACTTATCCCACATGCGCACACGTAGGCCATTAACTGGCCCACCTGGGCTACGCGAAATGTTAGTTGGACCATAATCATTATGCTTAGTAAGCAATAAGCTTTCTAGTTCTTGAAAGGTAGCTGCTACATCGCATGCGAAATCCGAATCTCTAGTACTAACTGCTGGTTCTCCATGCGTACTTGCGTCACCGTAAAACCTTGATTCGCCAGGTGCTGTGTAATCTGCCATATCAATTCACTCTCCACCTTCGAGTAACTGTTTAAGTTCATCATCTATTTCCGCCATGCTGGAACCTACAATCATATCTTCGATGACTTCAACAACTGTCGATGGTTCCATCTCAACAGTAAAGAGAGTCATGTACGTATCTTGTGCTACATTTTTAATTTTCTCGGGTTCATCAGCATAACGATAGAAGCAACGCAACAATGAACCAATCATCAGGCGATAGCCATTAGGTAGGATAAGTGCTGGGTCGAACTCTTCATCTTCCTCAAGCAGATGGTCTGTTGCATCAAACACATTATCAAACTGCTCGCCACATTCGGGGCATGGTTTAATCGGCTTCATTAGTTAGCCCTGCTTTCTCTCGGATATAGTCTGCACCGAACTTGACGTAGATAGAATTAACATCTTCGCCGTCTGGCATGGAGACGATAGTAACTGGAAGTTCTCGGGCAAGCCCTGCTGCAAATTCTTTTCCAGGCTGGTCGCCATCAGCGAATACAAATACTCTTTCAAAATCTGCGAGTAATCTTGTGTAGTGTTTCTTCCATGAGTTCGAACCTGGAACTCCAACACAAGGGATACCGACGCATCTACTGAGCGTGATTGTATCAAGCTCTCCTTCACATACGCCAATCCAATCACCCGCCCTTTCAATATCTAGTACGTTGTACATCTTAGTGTCACTACCAGTCATGCCCATGTACTTGGGCTCAACTGCTGGGTTCAAACTTCTAAATCTAATATCAACTACACCAGTCTTAGTTACATATGGTATAGCTAAGCGTCCAAGGTATGCTTCATGTCCTATCTCAGGCTCCGCGACTACGCCTAATCGAGCCAGCCGTGCTACCTCTATTGGAATACCCCTGCTTGCTAGGTAATCTTCGGCCTGATAAATGCTTTCCTGGTACTTGCGTGTTGCTTGTCCCAGCAAATCCTTCTGCGATTCTAGCTGCCTCACGTATGTCAACTCCTTCCTGCATAGCTACGATTTGTAAACTATTTCCTTGTACTCCACATGCAAAACATATAAAGATATTCTTATCTAGGTTAACTGTTCCTGACTGATGACTATCACCATGGAACGGACACCTTAGGTTAGCTTGGCCATGGTCACGCCGTAGCGTTGCACCGTAGTGCTCAAGCACAGCCTTGATTGAAGGCAAGTCACTCACCAAAGATATCTCCTAACCTCAGTACTAAATATGAATCTGCTATCGACTTACCTCTTGCCTTGATAACCAGTGCAGGTAGAACCACTTCTTGTTCGAGCGCTCTTGCATCCGCATAATTTTTCGCTTCTGTCTGCGCTTCTTTTGTCCATCCACTAAGGCTGATTGCGTTACCTGCTCCTGGTGCTTTACATTCAAGGATGCCAATGGTTCCTCCAATGAAATCTTTGCGGATAACAACATCCCCTTCATCTTTGCTACCTCTCCTTGCAAGGCGTTCAGCGTCGTATCCAAGTCCTCTAAAGTATTTCGTGATGTCTGTTTCATATGTTGCCCCTCTTGCCTTGTGTGATTTTCTAGTTGTCATTCTTCTTTATCCAAACTTGATAGCTATCGACTAGCTGAGTGTATTCACCAGTATGTGTGCGTAAGAAATTATCAATCGCTGGCTTGGGTGTAGTGTCGGGTGGTAAGTCCTGGCCCCACAGATAATCATCAAATGCAAGTATGCCACCGTCCTTCAATAACTTCCATGCACTATATGCATCTCGTTCTACCTGAGCAGATGTATGGTCTCCATCAATGTAGATGAAGTCAAACTTCCCTGCAATTTCTCCAGTGAAGTACTTGTCACTAGTCATCTTCAGTCTAATAACCTTTTGATACTTAGTGATGCGTGCTTCATAATACTTCAGCACTCTCTCGAAATCGATAGCCTGATGCTCGCGTTCATCTGAACCAGCCCATGTATCAACATCAATTAGCACACACGTTGGATGTGTTAAAACATTCTCACATAACCAAACACTTGCATCACCTGTGTATGCACCAATCTGTAGGAACCTAAGGTCAGGTTTGCCATTAAGGTGAGCAAGCTGGGCCTCGAAGTTATACTGTTGACCAGCAAACCAATTAGGAAACTGTGTCATGCGTTCTCTGGAATATCATCGATGAACATATACTCAGGGTTGAATGCAACCCAAGTCATTAGTCCTCCGCCTGCATCGGCACGACCATATCTGTTCTTGACAGGCGCAACTCCCATACTTGTCCCGACAACTCCAAGCGTACAGATGAGTGCGGGAAGTTGTGCAACCTTTCCTTGGATAGCACTTCTAGGTTGGCACGGAGAGCCTTGGATAGCCTCCGATGTGTGATGTAAGACAACAACTGCTGCATTGGTCGCTCTAGCAAGGTATTTCAACTCCTTCATAATCGCACGCATAGATGCGAATTCTTCACCACCATCGGTGGCTACGTCCATTAGGTTATCTACTACAATAAGAACTGGAGGACAACCCCATAGTTCTTCAAATGCTTGTACTTCTTCATCAATGTCTTGCAATGATGGTGCTGATTCAAATGACCATACAATGTGTGCGCCTCGGGCAAGTGTGGCCTTAGTCCAACCATGGTCAGTATTCATGAGTGACTCTACATCACCTTGTGACTTACCTGAAATCATTGAGGCTAATCGCATAGCCATAGTGTGTGCGTTAGTATCTGCTGAGATATAAAGTGTTGGCACTCTCATCTTCAAAGCTAATGCTAATGCCAGGGTTGACTTGCCCACTCCTGGTGCTGCTGCAAACATCGAAACTTCAGAGCGCCGTATGATAATCTTATTGGATTCGAACGCTTTGAAACAACTAGGGAGCGGTTCTCCACCGATACTGGCACGGCCAACGCTTCTGACAAGTGTACGCATTGTTCATTCCCTTCCGTAAGGATAGAACGTAGCCACCATTGCGGTGTGTAAGGATGGCTACGTCCAATCATATCTTAGTTAACTGGCTTGCATTGGTCAGGCGTGCCCTGTGGTGTTGGACATGCCCAGAAAGCGTAAGGCTTCCCACTTGTCTTGCTCACTCCCTGTCGGAAGATTCGTGCCCCGTGAATGCACGTCGGACTTGCTGTCCCCGCTGGCGTTACCGCGGATGGTGGAGCTCCAACGGATGCTGCTGCCTGCTGGATTGGAGCGGAGAATTGCGATGGCGTTGTGCCTGCTGTTGAACCAGTGGTCCCCAAAGGGGCCGCGTTGTATGCACCAACAATCAATCGCTGTACTGATGCAACCTGTGTTGAGTAATCTCCAACACCTTCAAGCAATACGCTTAGTTCGTCGGCCGTATTGGCACGCACGTTAATCATATCCCCTGCTGGTGTCTTATAGGAGACTTGTAGTTTCCAGTCTTCGTTCATCTGTTATCCTATCTTAGTTGAGAACTGACAATGTGCGGTCAGTCCACACTTGTATTGGCAATTGTTTGTGTTCGGCAAGAAGATACCTGCCTTACGTGCTTTGTCAAACCCTGATACTAAATACTCCAACTTCTCCTCTGTGTACTGTTCAAGGTTAACCAACGGTGACACGCCGTGTTGGCGTGACATGAAGTATGTTCCCCACTTGATATCTATACCAAAGGTTTTCATCAAACCAATCTTATAGAAACCAAGCTGTAGTGTATTGGAAGGCGTAGCCTGTGATGTCTTCAAGTCTACGATGACTAAGTCACCATTAACCTCAAACACCCTATCAAGAATCATCTTGACTGGTACACCAGCAAACTCGGGAATCATTTCGAGTTCGATAGCTGGAACACCTTGCGGTGTCTTCCATATCTTCCAATCGGTATTGGCTTGTCGCCATTCAATGTAGGCTTGTACCCAACGAGGACCAGCTTCGTGCCAAAAAGCTTCGTTCTCTTTATTGGGGTTAGCTTTAGTAGCCCTGCCACCAACACGTGCGTTGGTTAGGTCAGTTGTACCAAGCTCATCGGCCCATGCTCTAGCCCATAGTTCCTGTATCATGCATTCTCCAAGTCCCATAGTTCGGTTGCTCGGTGGAATGCTGAACCACCTACCGACCAAACAGATGGTTCCTCTGGTATCATCATCAATCTACCAAGGTAGTACTGATAACCACAGTCGACATAAGTCGAGAATGCTGAGTATGAAACATGCTCAGGTAGTTTATATTCTCCAAGTTGTATCATCGTGGGTGTAGTATAGCATGGGTCAGGGTCTATGTAGGTAAGCAGCCTACCTGCACGGGTCAGGTTCATCTGTATAATTAAATAATAATATATTATAAAGACCCCAAAGGGGTCTTATATATATTATAATATATATATTATAATAGGGGATAAAATGACTGAAGTAATTGTAGGCTCGCTAGCTGCGCTAGCAATTCGTGACATCGTGTACGAAGCAGTTGAACGATACAACCACTACCGACGACACAGGGACTTCGAAGTATTCGTTGACCTGCTTGAAGACATTGACGCTGACGAAAATTAAATAATATTTGCCTGGAATATAAGCCTGTGGTCGGCTGAACGGTGAGGCGAATATATCTCTGTAGAAGGCGTACGATTCCTATCGCTGAAAACACAAAAGGACCCCCTTCCATAGCAGTGATGCTAGGGTTGGGGGTCTTCTTGTCTCTATGGCCCAGCTAAGGGCCTATATGAGGTGGTTTACTTCTTGCTTCCGATGCCAAATTCCTTGGCCTTAGGGTCGAGAGCCTTCCAAATTGGCGCGATGAACGCTGATAGGAAAGCATAAACCAAAGCTTTAGGGTCTGTAGTTCCTGATGCATATAGAGCTACCACTGTAGGTACTGCTGCACGTGCATAGGTTGTTACAATTGCTGCGATTTTTTCGGTATTCATGTATCTCCTTAGGATTTAAAGACAGGTTTACCAAATCCCACGACGTACACAGGTAGTGACTTCTTGAGAGCTGGGCCGTTCTTTACTTTGTAAGCACGCTTCTTGAGGCAGACTTCTCCTCCGTTGCGCTGGTCGCCCTTCTTATCTGGGCTTGTGTTGCCTTCGATACAGATGACTGTTCCGTCACCGTTATCTCGGACCACGATTCCAACATGACTAATGCGGTCAATGCCATCATTGGGAAAGTCAAAGAAAACAATATCCCCAGGAAGAGGAGTTGCTTCATCTACTTTTTCCCAAGCATTCTTTTTAATGAACGCTTGAGCTCCCGCCAACGTGCCAACCACATTAGGAATCTTAAGTCCCACTTCATTTGCACACCACATTACGAACGAGCCACACCAAGGTAGGAAGTTAGCATTAGTGAAAGCACCGTACTTAGTCTCGTTATCTTTAGGTCCTTCAATGACACCGACTTCCTCACGTGCCACCTTAATAAAGTCATTACGCTGACCCATATTAGTCCGCCTTCTTTGAGTCTACTTTAGCAAAGGCAGCGTTGATTTCATCTGCATCTAGCTTTCCATCAGCAAGAAAGAAGCGAGCTAACGCTTCGATTACTGTGGCTGCACCTAGTGCACCAGCTAGTACGGCTGCTTGCCATACTTCGATACCGACTAGAGAACCAGCACCGATGACACCAAGAGATTCAGCTGCGATTACCGCAACGATTCTCATCATTACATTTTTAAATGTATCCATTATTCGTCCTCTGAGTTTCTTAGTTTATATGTAACTCCCCAGATGATTGTCGATGCAGCAATTGCATACCCAACAACCGTCTTGGCAGAACCGTCAAGGACTACCCAGGCAATGAACATGCCGAGGAGAGTCCACAATTGATTTGCTATGTCTGAAAAGAACTTCTTCATGGTTTCCTCCGATAAGCTGCAGCGCCAGCAGCAGCGGTTACTGCAGCCTGTCCAGCAATTTGGCCTACGATAACCGCAGCGACAACAGTCTTCTGAGACTGTGCTCTTTCTTCAGTACTCATATCAGCACCAATTGAACCTAGTGCTAAGAGTGCCTGTGCTGGGTCAGTAAAAATTGCATTGATTAATTCTGCTGGGTTCGCAAGAACCTCTAGCGCAACAGCAACTTCTGCTGTGATAACAACTTCGTTTCCATCCTTGTCTTGACGGACTTCAACTGGTGTTTCAGGTGGCAAGTCAGCATAGGTAAGTCCAGCTTCCTGGATAGCTTGTGCTGTCACGGGTTCCCCGTGTGCTTGCTCAATGATTGCTTGTGCTACAATTTGCTTTTCCTCTTCGGTAGCGTTCTCGCTTACCTTGAGAGGTGGTTCTTCTGGTTGTACACTTGGTTCAACCATAGGAGGTTCAGGTGCAATATCAATTACAGGTTCTATCTCAGGCTCTGGAGAAGGTTCTGGCGCAGGCTCGGGCTCTACTGCAGGCGGTTCCTCAGGGGCTACCTCAGTCTCAACTACGGGCGGAGATTCTGGTTCAGGAACTGGAGCGGGTTCAGCGACAGGCTCTGGCGGTAGAGGTATTTCTTCTGGAAGAGGAGCAACTTCTACAGGAGCAGGTTCAGGAGCAGGTTCAGCGACGGGCGTTGGCTGCGGAGAAGGCTCGGGCTGTAGAGTTGGTTGCACAGGAGCTGGAGTTGGCTGAGGTTCCACCGCAGGTGGGGTTGACGGTACTACAAGTACAGGTTCAGGAACAGGAATAGATGTTGCCGTACCTGTGTCTATTACTGTCACTGTCTCAGACACTAACGTGGATGTATCTATATTACCAAATGAGGTTGAAGTATCAACAATCACAGTCTGAGTATCTTGCATTGTCACAGTCTCGACTAATATCGGACTTAGAGAGGGCAAGGGTTTTGGACTGGGACCTACAGTAATGGGTACTACGCCATCGTAATACCAAATTTTTTCAGGGTTGTTAGTATTAATAAAAGTTTTATAATCAACTAATACTGTCTGACCCGTTGATTCTGCACTAGCAGATGGACTCCAAAAGAATGATGTTCCTAATAGAATAAAAAATACTGCGTACTTACTTGCTCTTGTTCTCACAGAGTAAGATATAGATTTGGTCAACGCGTTCTTCCAATCGGTTCACTTGGTCTTTCACGGAACCGCCCCCATTTGGTTTTAATTCGTACAAGTAATGCTTTACTAGCCATCTAACAAATGCAGCAAAGCCTGCAAGTATTGTCATTATTGCTACGCATAACGCTGCATAATCCTGCGCTGTCATTTATACTGTCCTAATCGTTACTTGAATTACCCCACCGAATCCGCTGAAGCGTTTATCGGGTGGTGTTCCACGTGTGAACTGAATCTGTTCAATAACTGCTTGACGAGATTCACCAGTGGTAAGGTCTTGCCAGGTAAGTACGTCACCTGTCTGTTCAATTTCTTCTAATGCTAAAACTTTTTCAAAGGCTTTGCCTTCATATCCAATCATTGAGTTGTACCTATCTGTTTCTAAATCAAAACAATAAACAGGGAACTGGATGACACGTTGACGTGGAGTAGCAATGGTTGCTTTAGCCTGGTATCCCTTGAACGTAGGACCCTTTGTGCTATCTGTTCCATCACGATACAGAATAAATTTATAGGCTACATATTCTTGTGCTGTAGCGGGAGATGAAGTACCTACCTCAATAGATGGAACCGATACATCGTAGGAGATATGGTCATACTCAACACCATCTTTGTCTACAGTTTCCAGTGTCATAGAGCCATAGGTAAAGTCACCACGTCCCAGTAGGCGCTTAAAGTTTTTAGGCTCAAGAGTTCCATAACGAATGTTACCTGTAGTTAAGTATCCACTTGTTGCTAAATTCGTGGTTGATTGGATTGCAATGCCATTACTGCCAGATGTTGTAAATGCTATTTGATTTGAAGTTCCAACAAAATCAACACTTGTTGCATAGCCAGTAACACCATCAAGGTATGTATCTGTAGCATAGGCAAAGCGCAAGGTATCTATTTCAACATCAAGGTTAATTCTATATAGACCAGCATATCCATTAACGCTTCCTGTTGCCCATACAAATGAATCCCTAAAAGCAAAGTCATATCCAATATTACTTGATTCAATAACAAGTGGACCATAGGTTAGGTCTCCATTGGTATCTGATATTGCTGCTACTCTTATACCTTTGTTTGTTCCAATCACTAGATATCCTAAGTATGATTCAATCTTGTTAACATACTCACCGATAGGTAGTTGTGCTGCAATGATTCCCGATGTTAGGGTTGGCATTACACCTGCAGTTGATAGTACAAACTTGTAGATTGCTGAAGTTGCACCAGCATATCCGGCAGCATAGATAGCAGAGCCACCCTCTGAGATAGATGTCCAAACCCAAGAAGTATTAGGGTGTGTGTATATAGGTGTAGGCAATGTTGTCTTAAGAAACTTACCAGTAGTTCCTGCTGTAGTTACAGTAGCAGAACCTACAACATAAGAAAATGTAGTAGTAGAGCCAACAGCAGTAACGGTTGCAGATGTATTATATGCTGCAAAAGGTGAAGGCAAATCGGTAACAGTTACAGTATCACCAACAATTAAATTATGTGCTGCGCTAGTTGTAAGGGTAACAGTACCGGTTACTACTGCAGCATTATTAATTGTAGTTGCATAAGTTGGTGAACCAGTTAATTCATAAAGAGAATTATTTATAGCACCAACAAGACGTTGCTTAACCCAACCAAGGGTTGCACGTGTTCCAGTTACATAGTATTCAGTCCAACCAGAAGAGGCTGCATTAATTGGACCAACATATATATGGTCATTGTCTGCAACAAACAAACGTGTTCCATCTGTTACTACTGTGCCTTCAAGTATGTTGCCAAGGTTAGTTGGGGCATAAGTTGTTACTACTGTGCCATCTGCTTGAAAAGATTTTATTGTTGAACTTCCAGGAATATATCCAATTACCACATCAGTACTACCGGATACCCCAGAGATAAGTTTATAGATGCCGCTAGTTACACCAGACATATTTGATGTCTGCTTAAGCAAGGTAACTTGCCCCTGTGTCCATACATCTACATTGCTGCTATCTGCAAAACGGGTATATCTTGTATCGGCTGCACTAAAAGAACGCTGTGTATCAAAAAACTTAATACCTGTACCAGAGTGGAAAGATGATTGAGAACGAATCCACCAGCCAGTTAGAGATTGCTCTCCTGGTTCAGAACCATTGTCAAACTGGTCTTTCTTGAAAGGTGCAGTCTGACGGATATAAGGGCGTGTGTCATTGATTGCATAGAAGAATGGGAGTCCACCTATGGCTACGTCATAAGACATATCGGTGTTCTGCCAGATTGCTGTAGATGAAACTACACCTACGTCAACTGCGATAGAGCGCGTGGCTCTACCTTCGGTTATATCTCTACCCGCCAAGGTACACCTCCACTATTTGTATTCTTTATTTGCTCTAAACATAGTCTTGTATCTGTCAAAAAATTTAGTAGACAATTTACTGGTTAAATTTGCTTGTTCTTTGATTTCTTTTTCTCCACCAAATTGCATAGTCCAAGACTCACGCTTAAATGGTATGACTTGAGCAATGGGTGTTCCCTTAGGAATCAAACCTTCAAACTCTGGGTCTTTGATTGTAAACGGAAAGTTAACTGGAGCATAATATTCATCTGTATCTACAATTCCTGGAAGGATTGCAAAAACTGACTCACGGTGCATAGGTTCTACAAACATTGTTGAGTACCCTTTGGGGGTGCGAATAGCCCAGTAGTTATTCCATTTAGGGTAAGCGTGTCTATTTTTTGCTGGATGATTTGGTGCTTGTTCAATAGGATGAAATGATATTAACCCTAGACTAGACCACTCAAAGAATTGTTCTCCATCTTTAATGCTTACATAAATGTCAGCAGGAGATGTTATAATATAACCAACGTTAATAGCATCAAAGACTGGCATACAGCGTTTAACTGTAGCCTTAGTTGCACCATCTCCTGTAGGTTTTTTATCCCCACCAATGTATGATTCCATATTTTTATACCAATCTGGAATAAACTTGGAAGCAGGTTGTGGCTGCTCCAAGTCATTGAATCCAGATATATTTGTAAATGTAATATTCATTTTGTCCCCTTAAATGATTATTCGGTTGGTTGTTCTATCGGAATAGGTTGTTCAAATGTAATTCCATCGTATCCTAAACCAATAGAAGCAGGATTTTCATTTGTATATTCAACACAACTTTTTCCTGTAACTTCATCAGCAATAAATTTAGAGTCAGCAAGAATTGTATTTATTACTTTTCCATCTTCAATAATTGCAAAATTTGGCATTTATTAAAATCCTCTCAAAATATAAACAACACCTGGAGAACCGGCTGCACCATCAACTTGAGAATATCTTGGACCGCCACCACCGCCACCACCTGCACCATAACCTGTTCCAGCCACTGCGTTTGCAGTCACGCCGCTAGGTGCACCTGCGCCTTTACCACCAGTACCAATGCCAGAACCTCCTCCATTGCCACCATTTGAAAAAGACGATACACCCATTCCTCCACCGCCGCCGCCGCCATTGGTTCCACTTTTAATAGAAAGTCCAGGATTTGTTACCGCACTTCCTGCAGAACCTGAACCATTATTAGTAGCGCCACCCGCTCCACCACCTGTTGAACCACCACCGGCACCAGTATTAGTACCGTTAGAATAATTAGTAGAACCACCACCATTACCACCATTACTTGTTGCAAGGGCACCAAAACTAGTTGCTCCTCCAGCGTTACCGTTAGTTGCGCCGGAACTATTTGAACTAGTACCGCCATTTCCTGCGGCACCAATAGTAATAGAAGTTGCAGTATTTACATATCCTAAATATGTTGTAGGGGTTGCGCCACCCCCGCCTCCTCCACCATTAAGAGCATCAGCCCCACAACCGCCACCGCCACCGCCACCGCCACCAACAGCCATAACATAAAGTTTACCCGTTGTGTTGTAAGTTGATGTAGTAGTAACTGTATCGAGTGTTCCAGATATGCCGCTTGCACTTATAGAGGCAGCAGTTTTTGTAATAGTAATAACGGTACTAGCAGCGTTACTTGAAATATAAGCACCAGTTGCAGCACTAGCAAGATTTAAGGAAACAGTTCCAGAAGATGTTACCACTGTAGTAATAATTGATGAACTATTATAAAATGATACAGTAGCAATATCGACTGATGGTGAACTTGTTACTGTATAAATACCAGCATCAAATGTTGTTGTAGTTGAATATTTAGTATTTGCATCTGTAGGTACAAAAGCATTTGCACTTGAAGCGGCAGCAGTTGATGCTACAGGAAATATAGTTGTTGCCATTAGGAAATCTCCACTCCGCTGATATGAAATGTAGTTGTAGTTACTGAAGAAAAACCAGCAATAATTTTAGTTGTTGCTAGTACTTGTTTAAGGTCAAAACTAAATACAGAGTTGGCTGCAATGCTAACTGCTGGAAGAATGTTAATTCCATCTAGTGTCATAGTTGCCGTTACTGCAGCAGCACTGTTATTAGATACAACAATGTTTGTTACTACTGTTGTAGTTGATGCCGGTACTGTATATAGAGTTGTGCTTGTTGTGGCTGCTGCTGTTCTAGCCAGCGCCTTAGTTGTTGTAGCCATTAGTTACTACCTTTCGTGTTAGAGGGCACCCATAAGATTGAGTGTTTGATAATCTACAATGCTGCCAAATGCTCCAGAAGCAGATAATGTAATGTCTCCTGATGCTGTTACTGTTCCAGTTAAAGTTGGCGCCGCAGCAAATACAAGAGCACCAGTACCTGTTTCATCAGAAATAACACCGGCTAGTTCTGCTGAGGTTGTAGCAGCAAGAGTAGATAATTTATCTGTTGTCACTACCAAAGTCTTAGTTGATGGAATTGTTGTTCCATTGATAGATGTGGCAGTAGCCACACCAAGTACAGGAGTTATCAAAGTAGGGCTAGTATCTACTACAAACTTAGTTCCAGTGCCAGTTTGAGATGCAATAGAAGTAGCAGCACCAGATGAAGTAATAACTCCAGTCAAATTGCTAGGAGCAAGTACTGTTGTATCAAGATAATTTTTAGTAACAACATCTTGAGCATTGGTTGGATTTCCTACACCTGTAATTTTGTTGGTTCCCATTGCAATTGCGCCTGACATAGTACCGCCAGCAAGCGGTAACATTGTGTCAGCATAAGCCTTAGTTGCTGCATCAGTTGATACAGTAGGAGTTCCAAGACCAGTAATCTTGTTAGTACCCATTGCAATAGCACCAGACATTGTTCCACCCGCTAGTGGCAACTTGGTAGCAATAGAGTTGGTTACTGTTGTAGAAAATGCTGCGTCATTGCCAAGTGCCGTTGCTAACTCATTAAGAGTATCAAGAGTAGATGGTGCTGATGCTACAAGGTTAGATACTGCAGTTCCAACAAAGGCTGTAGTTGCTACTTGAGTAGTATTAGTACCAGCAGTTGCTGTTGGAGCAGTAGGTGTGCCAGTCAATGCTGGTGAGGCAAGAGGTGCATAGGTACTTGATGCTGTGGCTGTAGCCAATTTAGAATCAATCTGAGTCTGAATAGCAGAAGTTACACCATCTACATAACCAAGTTCAGTTGATGAGACAGTTGAAGATACAGCAAGTTTAGTCCAGTCAATAGCAGCAGATGCGTTAATATCAGCATTAACAATAGTTCCGTCTGCAATCATAGTACTTGTTACGGTACCTGTATCTGCTAGTGTTACAGCAGTTCCAGAAATTTTAGTCTTTGCAATTGCTGCAGCAGTATTAATATCTGCATCTACAATTGTATCGTTGGCAATATCAGTTGATGTAATGGTTCCAGTAAGAGCCAACTTTGTTTTAGCAATAGCAGCCGAGGCATTAATATCGGCATCAACAATCGTGCCATCAAGAATCATTGTGCTTGTTACTGTGCCAGTATCACTAGCCTTAATCAGAGTAGCACTTGATGGAATTGTCGTTCCGTTGATGCTAGTTGCTGTTGCTACACCAAGTGTTGGAGTTACCAGTGTAGGGCTAGTAGCAAATACATTTGCACCCGTTCCGGTCTCATCTGTTAATGCTGCTGCAAGGTTTGCACTCGATGGAGTTCCAAGGAATGTTGCAATGCCAGTTCCTAGTGCAGTAATACCAGTACCACCATTGGCTACTGGCAATGTACCAGTTACGCCAGTTGTAAGTGGGAGTCCAGTTGCATTGGTTAGTACTGCAGCAGATGGAGTTCCAAGTGCTGGAGTTGTAAGAGTAGGACTTGTAAGTGTCTTATTGGTAAGCGTCTGAGTATCTGTTGTTCCTACAACAGTTCCTGTCAATCCGTGTACTGCAGAGGCTGCTTCAATATGGTCATTGGCTTCTTGATAATCTCTACCAATTGCCATATGGCGTACTACTGCACCTGCTGAGTGAGCCTGTCCGGTAGAGCCATCAATGTTGCGAGTAATGGTAAGCGTGTTACCAGATGAGTAAACCGTAACATCTACAATTTCTTCAAGGGCTGTATCTGGGTCAATGACTACCGTATATGTCTGGGTTCCAGTAAGTGTCTTACCACCCATCAACGATGAACCAGATACAACAGACATCGTTGTGGCTGATGATGTCAATGCTGCGGATAGCGTTGACTGTTGTGAGCGAGATGAATATTTTCTAGTTGTCATTGCTGGTCCTTATCGGCGGGAGTAGTGAACGCGGGGTGGAAAGTTGTTTTGCTGAGCATCAATTTCTTCCTTAAGACGTTGGTTGTAAAGTGCATACAGTTGCTTTGTTGCTGTCTGTGATGCACCAAATGGACGCTTGGAGTCAGTCTCATCCGCCTGAGGGCTGACTTGTGCTGCACGTGCTGGGTCAAGGAATGAAAGCAGACGATAGGCTGCGCCCAAGATGACAACATCTTTTGTTGATTCAGGAAGTCCTGTTGTTGTTGTATATACTTGATTTCCAGTAAGAGTTATTGTTGATAATTCACTAAAGGCGCTGGGTGTAGTTGCATACATAACCTTGACTGTACGACCAGCAATTGGGGCTTCGCCTAATGTAATTGTTTGAACCGTATCTGTTCCAGTTACATACCCAAATGCTTCAGGATATGCAGATGCATCAAAGTCATAACGTCGTATTGGTACCCATTCTTTAGATGGACCAATTGATTGCCAGGCAATACTTAAAATATTTTTAATTGATTTATTAGCAAGAGCATAAGTAGATACCGCTGCATTAAATGTAAAGTTGTAGTTTTGCACAGCATAGATGCTAGAACCAATTGAACGAATTGTGTCATTGATTGCACGCTTGACTACGTATTTAGGAAAAGTTGGTGAGATTGCTACCTTTGCTTCAGCAGCGTGGGTGGCTGCTGTTGTCCCAAGATAACCACGTCCATATGGTGAGATAGTTGCAGTATTTGATACGCGGTCAAAAGAATCTACCCAAACAAGTTCTTCGTCAATTTCAAGAATGCCTTTACCTACTGAATCTGTAGAGCCAAGGCTCAGGGTTGTAGGTGATGCAATGGTTGATGTAGTTGTTGTAACTGCAGTCTTTAGGTATGTACTGCGGTCCTGTTGGAATGTGTACCCTGCAAGATTAATGAGTACCTCATTGGTCATATCTGCAAATGTTGTCATTAGTAGTTGATGCTCCTTAAGGCTGCAGGGGCAGCAAGCCCAGTTGTTCCGGCAAGTTCATTACAGACTCCATCAATATCTTTGAAGTTATCTCTAGTACGTGAAGAAGATACTTTGATATTCAAAGCACCAACGGTTGCAAGACCGGTAGTACCAGCCCATTTATTGGCAGCGCCCTGTGCATCAAGATATTTAGTAATATCAGTAATGCCTGATAGCCTGTTAAGTTCTGCAGTAAGACTGCTACCTGCTCTGCCTAGTGCCATTAGTTAACCTTCCTTAGCGTTTTGGTACAATTAAATTTGATTTCTTTTTCTCTTCTTTAACTCCACCAAAGAATGCATTGTAATAGTGTTCGTCAAAAGAGAATCTTTTTATGTGTGGAGCAGTGGCTCCTGTATGTGCATAGACTGGTACATCTGCTTTATCGCATAGTGCAAAAAAGTAAATGTCTTCACCTAGGAAACTCTTGCCGTGCCCAATATCTGAAAACAATGGAGCGTCTGGCACAACCTTGCGTATAGTATCCACTACACTGCGGTGCATTAGGACAAATCCCATTCCCGCTGCGCCAATCTTAATAAGTTGATTGATTGGCATTGGGTGGATACGAACAACTCCCAC
>Ga0304729_1000294_pt1 | contig 36976 bp, 55 predicted proteins | sample C_131016_MF_Meta_FD_190475 | JGI IMG/M metagenome (GOLD analysis project Ga0304729, IMG submission 190475) | Freshwater microbial communities from Lake Croche, Canada to study carbon cycling - C_131016_MF_MetaG (v2) (version 2) | ecosystem: Environmental > Aquatic > Freshwater > Lake | place... | reverse complement strand
GCAATCATAAACGACAGAAATTCAGTTTCGTCTAATTTTGAGATATTTAAAAACATCTTAAAATATTAATCAGCTTGAATTACTTACCTGGTATAGGAACATTTTTAAGAAATATTTTAAACTTTTCAAAACCTTTATCATTCCTAGTATATAATACTTAAACAATAAAAATTAAAAACATGAACAAATCAGATCTAATCAATCAGATAGCATCTGCTACTGGATTAACAAAGACAAAGTCAGGTGAAATCATCGACGTAGTAACAGAATCAATGAAAGACGCTTTAAGCAAAGGCGAAAAAGTAACCCTAGTAGGTTTTGGTACTTTCTCCTCTACTAAGAGAAAAGAACGTAAGGGTCGTAACCCTAAGACTGGTGAAGTAATTACCATCCCAGCTAAAACAGTAGTTAAGTTTAAATCAGGATCATACTTGTCTGATTCAGTTAACGCTTAATCCTACACTTTAGTGGTATTAAAAAGTCGATTAAAATTATTTTAATCGACTTTTTCATTATGTGAAATATAAGTTATATATTTGTCAATATAAACATAACTATGGCATTAGAAATTGAAAGAAAATTTTTACTAAAAGCTCTACCAGTTAGACCCCCTGATGATATACTATCAATCGACCAATACTACTGGAAAAACAAACACGGTATCTGGGAGAGAGCCAGAACTTATCACTCAGATACAACTGGTGATAGATACATACACACAATAAAAAAGACAGTCAATAAGTTTGTAAATATGGAAACCGAAAAGGACTTATCAAAAGAAGAATTTGATGCGTTCACTAAAGTTTGCCTTAGCGAAAGTACTTCTAAGTTTATAAACAAGAAGAGATATATTCATAAATATGGTGACCTTAAATGGGAGATTGATGTATTCGAGAATGGTTATAATCTAATCATTGCTGAAATTGAAATACCTGAACAAAAATATAAACTATTACTACCAGATTACATAAAAGACGTAATGTTATTGGAAGTAACTGGATTAAAACAATTTAGTAACAGGAGCTTATCAATCAATATTAAAGATATTGATAAATACAAATAATTATGGAAAATTTAGAATATAGATTCTATGGCTTAGTGCCATATAATATCAGTCCGATACAACAAGGTATACAATACGGACACGCAAAAGACGAATATCTAATCGAGATATTAGACTTATTAATAGGTGGTAATGAATTTCAATACCGATCTCTTGAAGAATCAAGAAATATAGCCAATGTATTTCTTAAATGGTTGAAAGAAGATAAAACATATATAATCTTAAATGGTGGTACAACAAATACCAACCCTGAACGATTAGGCACATTAAACAAACACGCACTTGCTCTAAAGGAACTGGGTGTAATGACAGCATCATTTTATGAACCTGACCTAGGTGATCAACTTACAGCAGTTGTATTTATTATTGATGAAAGAGTCTTCAATAGAGAGAAATATCCTGACATGGTATGGAGCCAAGACTTAATAAGAATGAAAAGAGACTTTGGTATTGAAGATATGAGATTTGCTAAAAAATTAGCAGACGAAGAAAAGGTTTGGAGAAAACAATTTGACACAACTGATGAAGAAGCTATTAAAATAGCTAACATCCGAATATTCCTAAAACCATTTAGATTAGCTTAAACAAAAACAGTATATTTACATAAATAAAATTTAATTATGAATAACGAAAAACTAAAATCTCTTCAAGTTAAAAATTCAATCAGTGATGATGATGACGAAGGCGAAGATAATAAGTTTGCCTCAAAGAAGAACATAGACCCAAAGTCAAAAACCCCTGTACTTGATAACTTTAGCAGGGACCTGACTAAGAATGCACAAGACGGTAAGATAGATCCAATTATTGGTAGAGAAAAAGAGATCGAAAGAGTTTCTCAGATTTTATCAAGAAGAAAAAAGAATAACCCAATCTTAATTGGTGAGCCAGGGGTGGGTAAATCTGCCATTGCCGAAGGACTCGCACTTCGTATTACACAAAGAAAGGTATCAAGAGTACTGTTTAACAAACGAGTTGTTATGCTTGACTTAGCTTCAATGGTAGCCGGTACTAAATACCGTGGACAATTTGAAGAAAGAATGAAGGCATTGATGAATGAAATTGAGAAGAACCCAGATGTTATCTTATTCATCGATGAAATACATACTATTATTGGTGCTGGTGGTGCTTCCGGTTCACTAGATGCCTCTAATATGTTTAAACCTGCATTAGCAAGAGGTGAAATACAAATTGTTGGTGCTACTACATTAGATGAGTACAGAAAACACATTGAAAAAGATGGTGCTTTAGAAAGAAGATTTCAAAAAGTTGTTGTTGAGCCAGCATCCGAAGACGAAACACAGCAAATACTTAACAACATCAAGGATAAATATGAGTCACATCACAATGTTCATTATACACCTGAGGCAATCGAGGCGTGTGTTAAGCTAACGTCAAGATATATGACTGATAGATTCTTACCAGACAAGGCTATTGATGCACTAGATGAATCCGGTTCACGAGTCCATATTTCAAATATTGTTGTACCAAAAGATATCACTGATATTGAAGCTAAAATGGCTGATATTAAAGAAGAGAAAAATAAGGTAGTTAGAAGTCAACGATATGAAGAAGCCGCAAAATTAAGAGATGTTGAAAAACAACTTCAAACTAATTTGGATGAAGCCAGAAAGAAATGGGAAGACGAACAAAAGAATAACAAGCAAACTGTAACTGAGGAGAATGTTGCTGAAGTTGTGTCTATGATGACAGGCATTCCACTTCAAAAGATTAACCAAAATGAAAACAATAAATTAGCAAAAATGGATGAAATGCTAATGGGTAGAGTTATTGGTCAGGATAATGCTGTTAGAAAAGTAGTTAAAGCCATACAAAGAGGTAGAATTGGATTGAAAGATCCAAATAAACCAACTGGTACTTTCCTATTCTTAGGGCCTACTGGGGTTGGTAAGACACAATTAGCTAAGGTATTAGCTAAGTATCTATTCGACTCCGAAGATTCCTTAATAAGAATTGATATGAGTGAATATATGGAAAAGTTTACTGTTTCTCGTCTTGTCGGTGCGCCTCCAGGATACGTTGGACATGATGAGGGTGGACAATTAACTGAAAAAGTTAGACGCAAACCTTACTCTGTAATCCTTTTGGATGAGATTGAGAAGGCTCACCCTGACGTATTTAATATACTTTTACAAGTATTGGATGATGGGCAATTAACTGACTCAATGGGTAGAAAGGTTAGCTTCAAGAATACTATCATTATTATGACATCAAATACTGGCTCAAGACAGTTGAAAGACTTTGGAACAGGAGTTGGGTTCTTAACTAAGAGTAAAGAAAGTAAAATCGAAGAGGAATCAAAGGCAGTTATTGAGAAGCAACTAAAGAAAACATTTGCACCTGAGTTTCTTAATCGTATCGATGATGTAGTTACATTTAACTCTTTATCTAAAGATGATATCAACAAGATTATCAACATTGAGTTAGAAGGATTAATCTCAAGAGTTAAAGGACTAGAGTATAACTTAGAATTGAGTGATAGTCTTAAAGACTTTATTGTTGAGAAAGGATTCGACCCTGCTTATGGAGCAAGACCTTTAAAAAGAGCTATTCAAGCCTACATTGAAGATACTCTAACTGAGGAAATTATCTCAACTAATCCTACAAAAGGATCAACACTTGTTGTTGATTATAACAAGGATGAAGATAAGGTGTTTGTTTCTACAAAGTAACCTTACTTAAACCAAAAATAAAAGAGTCTAGTGGAAACATTAGACTCTTTTTTTATATAATTATTAAAATAATTATATAAATGATATCATATATAATACCATTCAAATATGCTGAAGATAGAGTACCACTACTAGCCAAAGTATTGGAATCTATAAAGAAATATAATTTCGAGGTTATCATTGTTGAACAAGGAGAAAAGCAAATACTCAATCAAGCCGATTACAGTGAGAAGATTTTATTCATAGAGAATAAGGTTATTTTTAATAAATCATTTTCACTAAATGTTGGCTGGAAAAACTGCAACGGCGATATAGTAATATTCGGAGATGCTGATATTCTATTGAGTGACGATTCTATCTCTACCGCAATAGAAAACATGAAAGATCATGATATGGTATCACCTTATAATAAGGTGATTGACTTAACATCTGAGGAAAGTAAATTATCCACCGGTGATATTTTTAATATTAAAAGGCATGGTAGAGGAGACTACGATAATCAAAAGGTACCTCTCTGTGGAGGAATAACTATTTTCAACAGAAATGCACTTGATAAAATCGGTGGTTGGCCCGAAGAGTTCTTTGGATGGGGGGCAGAAGATGATGCGATGACAATAAAAGTAAAACACTTTCTAACTTGGAAGGAAAATATTTTTGACTGCTACCATCTATATCATACAAAGCAAATAATATATAGAGACTACTATCAAAGAAATCTTAGTATATTCAATCAATATACTAACTGTACAAAAGAACAATTACTCCAGCATATAGATAAAACTAGGAACCTTATAGGAGATAAAAATAAAAAATACTAATGATATATATACTATGGGCAACAATAAGACCTACTGTATTCATGCAAATGCACAAAGTTTGGTTAGATAGAGCTGTAAATAAGGATAACATTATAACAAAAGTATCAGTTAACTTTGAAAAAGATAAAGAAATATTAAAAGATTACAATCCAGTTGTAGCACAAACAACAAAAATTGGAGTCTGCTACCCATCCTATGTGTTAAGCTCAAATTTAGTTTGTGAAAATGACACCGATATTATAGTTTACGCATCAGATGACTTTATTCCACCACAAAACTGGGATGAATATCTAATCAATAAGCTAAAGGATAAATCAGGATGTCTTATGGTTAGAGATGGTTATCAATTACCGGATAGCTCAAACATGCAATACCCTTGCGTAACAATTCCTATAATGACATATGACTGCCTTAAAAAGCTGAATGGTATTATTTATAATCCTGTCTATACTCACATGTACAGTGATTGTGAGTTATATATTAATCTTAAAGAGTTAGGATTACTTATCGATGATAGATTAGATGACACAACACTATTCGAACATCTACACTATGCTGCTGGTAAGAGAAACTCTGATGTTATGGATCAACAATATCATGTTAGATGGAAAGAAGATGAAGCAACATGGAATAAAAGAAGATTAATGAAAGTGGAGGATAGATTATGAAAATAAAAATTAACTTCATTGACTTTTGGGGTGGATTCAATCCCAATGATAACTACTTCACAAATATATTAAAGGAAGATTTTGATGTTGAGATATCAAATAATCCAGACTATCTATTTTTTTCGGTATTCGGTAATAATCATTTAAGATATAGCTGTAAAAAGATATTTTATACAGGTGAGAATATTGCTCCCAATTTTAATCAATGTGATTATGCTTTTACATTTGATTATTTAGATGATGAAAGAAATTATAGACTACCACACTATCTACTATATGATGGATATTACGATTTAATAAACAAAAGAGTGGATGAGTCACTTTCTATTAGAAAGTTCTGCAACTTTGTAGCCTCTAATGGTAACTGTAAGGAAAGAAATCAACTCGTTGAGAAACTATCTAATTATAAAAAGGTAGACTGTGGAGGTAGATGGATGAATAATATAGGATATGCCGTTAGTGATAAGAGAAAATTTCAATCTGAATATAAATTTTCAATAGCATATGAGAACAACGCCTATCGACCACAAAATCCTGGCTACACAACTGAGAAGATAATGGAACCAATGACAGTCAATTCTATACCAATTTACTGGGGAAATCCAGTAGTTGATAGAGAATTCAATACAAAATCAATCATTAACTATTATGATTTTAACAGCACAGATGATATGATAGAATATATAATTGATTTAGATAAGAATAATGATAAATACATAGCAACTCTTAAAGAGCCTTGGTTTGTTGAAAACAATATACCAGTGAATAATAAGATTGAGAATATTAAATTATTCTTAAAAAAAATATTTATTAAATAATGAATTGGACAGTTCCAGATAAACTAGAAACTGATTTTATATCAGGGTTTACCTTTTATAAAAAGTCTAGATATAACCTATGCCCTAGATACAAACAATCAATAGCAATGGATATTGGTGAAGAAGAAATTATATTTATTAATCTTGATCATTATCAACAATTTTGCCAGTTTGTAAAACAAAATAATTTAAACAATAAATTTACCATATTAACACATAACTCGGATAGAGACTTTACTAAGGAAATGTTTTTTTTATTGGAAAAAAATATTAAAAAGGTATATGCTATAAATTGCACATTTCAACATGAAAATGTCATTAAAATACCATTAGGATTCAATGATCAATCTACGGCGGTTTTAGATAGTAAGAACCTATCCTTTATAAAAAAGGATAGGTTAGTATACCTAAACTTTAAAAAGCATCACCACAATGATAGGGTTACATGTTTTAATTACTTTAGTCAATTTGACTGGGTGGATAAAGAAGAGTCAGTACTTAGCTATAGTGATTTCTATGACAAACTAAATACTTATAAATATTGTATATCACCAAGAGGGACCGGAATTGATACACATCGACTTTATGAGTCTATACTATTTGGGGTAATACCAATTGTTAAGACATCAGATCTAGACGACTTATATGAGAAATTACCAATATTACTAGTTAATGATTGGAATGAAATAACACAGAAATTTCTAATAGAAAACTACAACACACTTTTAGAAAAACTACTAAAATGGCGAGACGAAAACAAGACATGGTTCCTACCAGACTTCTGGATAAAAAATAATAACTAAATGAGATATTTTATTAACTACGCATCAAATGGATTTACAAATAGTCAGCAAAGGGGTTTAGAATCAGCAAGATATTTTAATTTTAAGACAGTCTCATATTCAGATAAAGATATTGATATTAATTTTAAAGATAGTTATAGTAATATACTAAACTCTAAAAGAGGTGGTGGATATTGGCTATGGAAGCCTTATATAATTTTAGACATGTTAAGTAAAATTAATAATGATGACTATCTAATATATATGGACTCCGGTGCCAATCTTATCGGAGACCCATCAAGATATCTCGACATGATAGACGATAAAGGGATACTAGCATTTAGTATGATGCAAAAAACATCTAAATGGACTAAAGGTGACTGTTTTTATTTTGTAGATAAAGAACTTAAGTCAAAGGATAGAAACCAATTACAAGGCACATATATATTTTTTAGAAAGTGTGACTTCTCTGTTTCCTTTGTTAAGGATTGGCTTAATTATTGCACGAATGAAAATATAATAAGTGATTGCCCAAATATTTATATGAGTAATCTACCCGATTTTATCGATCATCGACATTATCAGTCGATCTTTTCTCTTCTTGCATATGATAGACTTATTGGAAATATACCACAAATAGATCAGTATTGCGTAGAACATGGATCGGATATAAGTAATAAAATAATAGACAGACATGGTATCAGAAATTAACAACTATATTAATGCCGCTACATATGAGGATATATGTGACTATTCTATAATACCTCCTGAGGGTAAAATTACAACAAGTGATATGCTTAATAGAGATTCTATTATATTCTGTAAGACTGATTATATTGAATATCTATTTTCTTTTATAAAAGATTCAATATATAAATATATAATAATAACACATCATTCTGACTATCCAATTGATACGTATAGATTCTCAATGAAGCCAAAAAATGTGATAAAGTGGTTTGCTATAAATCCGACAGTTACAGATGAATCAATAGTTGCAATACCACTTGGCTTAAAAACACATAAGGGTATATACTTAGAAAGTAGATATAAGACAGAGTGGTTAGTTGAATCAATTGACAAGTTTAGAGAAAATAAAAAAGAAGATATAGTCTATTGTAACTGGGGAACACAAATCCATATAGAATGACAATAATAAACAAGTTAAATAATAATAATATTAAATATGTTTTGGAGAACAATATAGCGTTTGATGAATATATCACTAATATGTCCAGGTGTAAATATGTTATATCACCACCTGGGAATGGGATAGACTGCCATAGAACATGGGAAGCACTATATATAGGATGTATACCTATTGTTATAAAGAATAAACTATATGATAATTGGACAGACTTACCTATTCTACAGGTGAGTGATTATAGTGACTTAGATAATGAGATGTTGTCTAGCTTTTCTAAAAGACATTTTAATTATGATAAATTATATATGGATTACTGGAAAAAAATTATTAAAAAATGGTAAAGTTGAATATGTTTTTAGTATCATATGATAGATTGGATGATAAGGTAGTTAATTTATTAGATGATAATGAAATTAAGTTAGTTAAATGCTACGCTGTGCAAAAAGGTGTTGTAAAAAGAATATCAGATAGGGTCTCTGTAATAAATGAGTGGGAACTACCTTGGAACGACTATACTTTTCAGAAAAAGCAATATTATGAGTATGGAACCATAATTCATCTAATTAATAATCCAGATATTATAGACGGGTTAACACATATAGGACTTCTGCACTACGATATCTTATTTCATAAGAATTCAATAAATGATGCTATATCAATATTAGAAAATGATAATAATACAATATTATATCAAAGAATAAGAGGTTTGAATGACTTATATCTAACTAAATTCGAAGTTGATAACATAGCAAAATTTATGAGTGATAGATTAGAAGTTAAAATTGATGCTGATAACATATGGAAAAATGGTTGGGTAAGTGAGGCACTAAGTATCACACCAATTGATATATTTAAGAAATTTGGAAAATTTATTATAGAAAATCAGTCTGATATAGAAGATATACTAATCAACAATCGATGGGGAATAATGAATCAAATAAACCATCGAATATGTGGAATAATTGAAAGGATGTGGGGGTTTTACCTAGTATCAATTGGTAATCTAAAAAAACTAAATATTGATCATGATTGGGACTCATACACACATAAGCATCAAACCGAAAAAAATTGGATAAAATAATGAAGAATAAAATACTGAATGTTTCAAATAACTCACTAAATAGTTTAGACTCAACATATATAGATAAATATTCCGATAAGTTAATTAACTTTACGTTGGAACATAACCCATATTACTTTCATAATCAAAGTGGTACGGAACATTACAGATTACTTATGTATGTATCTACACTTTATAACAATGAAATTATATTCGATATAGGTACAAATAAGTGTATGTCTGCACTGGCACTAAGTTATAATAAATCAAACAGAATCAAAACTTTTGATATAGTTAGAATTCTACCAGAAAATCCAATAGTTGATAATATTCAGTATATTCTAGGTGACTCTACAAAAGATAATGATTTACAAAAATCACCCATTATATTCCTAGATGTTAATCATGATGGGGAATATGAACATATATTCTATCAGAATTTGATTGATATAAAATGGAAGGGAATTCTACTATTAGATGATATACACCTAAATGAACCTATGCGTAATTTTTGGAATTCAATTACTGAGGAAAAATATGACATCACAAATATAGGTCACTGGAGTGGAACCGGTATGGTTATATTTAAATAAAAAAAAATTAAAAATTATGAAGTATCCATTAGAGATGTTAATAGAACATTGTAATAAGTCAGTAGAAAATTCAAAAATTAACTCATCAAAACTAATAAATGATATTCTAAATATGGATGGAATGTCCGGTAATAAAACCAGACATCTATATAACAATATTTGCTCATTAGATAATGCTAACTATCTTGAGATAGGAACATGGAAAGGATCAAGTTTTGTTTCAGCATTATATAATAATAACATAAATGCTATTGCAATTGATAATTGGTCAGAATTTAATGGTCCTAAATCAGAATTTATAAATAACACAAATAGATTTTGTTCAAAATCAAATTATAAATTCATAGAGAATGATTGTTTCAAAATAAATGATAGTGACATAACCAATTTCTATGATAGTGTGGACATTTATCTATATGATGGCGCACATGACTATCAATCACATAAAGATGCAATAACATACTACTCAAGGTTTCTATCAAAATACTCAATAATTATTATTGATGACTTTAGAACGGATTCAACATGGGAGGCAGTTAAGAGAGGTACAAATGATGGTATAAAAGAGTCCGGACTAATAGTACATCACAACATAGAAATAATTACACAATCTGAATACACGGGTAGAAGTGAATATTGGAACGGATTTGGACTTTTTGTATGTGAGAAAATATAGAAATTATAAATGAATCAGCTTAAAGCAAGATACGGAATCGATGTAATCGATAATTTAGAATCAATCCTGACTAGTGAACTAACCAAGAAAATCAACGATGATATAATCAAGACAATACTGGGTTCTCGTAAATCAAGAATAAGAAAAGTTTTAAATAAATTAGATCTTTTGAATGATAGTAGGAACCTCTCCTAACTCCATCACCTTAGATTGATTCAATAAGAACTCAACTGATAAGAAGTTAAATTTAAATGTCATGGTGAATTCCTTGGCATTTATTTTTTGCTGCGAGTAATCAAAATTCATCTCACTCAGTGTTAATGCCATTATCTGATAATAATTTATCTGATATATCGCATCCCTATGTATATCCACCGCAGTTATCGTAAACGGGTTTACATAAAGATTTGTAACATCCAAATAATGCTTTTGAAAAATATCAAATGCTATCCAATAGTTTAAATCAGAATCAACAGATCTAAACGTAACAGTAAATTCTCTACTAGAAACAATATCATTAACATTCGTAGCTGGTTTATAATTAATCCTTTTACCGTGCATAATAGTCTGCTCAGGTGTTTGAATACTCAAGCCCGGGAAGTTTACTGTCTTAACAGTAGAATTTAAATAATCTATCACATTCTCATACTGAATCCAATTCTTAGCCAACATAGGAGTATAAGTATTTATAATCTCGGTTGGTAGAAAATCGGATGGTAGATTAAAGACGAATTGTGATGACTGACTCGATAAACGCATTTCAAATTATTATTTTTATATACCACTAGCGGTTCCCAAAACCATACTAGCTGTCGCAATAGTAGTTACTGCTTTTCTGGTAACAACTGCTGTATTACTTGCTGATGACACACTATCCGGTATAATAGAAGGCATCACTGGAATACTAGAAGCTTCCGTTGATAAATTCTGTTGATTTAAGTTAGCAACATTATCTAACGAATCATATATTTTATACAATCCAGTATAAACAACACTTGTTGTTGTTTGTTGAGTGCTCGTGATATAAAACACATTAACTCCAGACTCATACATCTTTCTTATATCACTAAACTTACCAGATGGTATTTTAAATGCCAGAAATCCAGTCGATAAATTAACAGAATCACTCTCTGTATAAAGAGGTGTGTCAACTGATGTAGCTGTATTCTTAATTGTAAGCTTTATTTCACCCATATTTGTCATATCCATATATTCTATCTTACCATCAGCAACTTGACTAGCAATAATTATCTTCAATATATTATCAAATGGATATAAAATAACCGCTATTTTACCAATACCAAAGAATGTATCCTTACCAAAAGACACACTATCAGATTTTGCAACAACATTATATCTATCAACTAAAACCGGATAAGATACACTAACTTGCTCAATCGTTACATTACCACCACTATTAACACCAGTTTTTGTTGGTGTGTAAGTATTTGTATTCTTTAAATTATAAATCTTTGGTTTGTGCGCATTTGCTAAATTAATTTTCATTAATCTAAGACTATATTTAGAAACTTGATCTTGTAACATACCATATGATGCTCTTCTAACAATTTGAGTGTTATCCACCGCATCAATTAAATCCATTTCAACGTCAATTATAGCTGTTGTAGTTGAGTATTTTATAATAGGTCTATACTCTACCTTACTTAGAAAATCACTGTTCACAATCACAGTTAATGACTTACCACGAATGTTCTGCTCATACATCGTAATTGTATATTGAACATAATATCTATTTCCAAGATAAACTGATCTATTGATAAATTCATTAAAGTCACCAATTGTATCATTATACACTGCATATATTTCAAAGAAGTCACCATTAGCAGACTCTTCAATCTTAACCCCAACCTTTTCAAACTCAGGTGATTGTGGAATAGTTATTGTATTTTTATTAACTAAAGAGTATGTCTTTATCGAATTAACCACACTTATATTACTAATGAACTGAAAGTCTATAAATAAAGGCGAGTTTGTATCTAACCCAATACCATTAGTTAGATTATAATTAATACTATTTGGCTTAATAGCACCATTAACAGTTTGTCCAGAAACAGCAAATAGTGATGGAATTTTCAGAGATATCTTTTTACCCCATAGCTTTTCCTGAAAGTACAAAGGTGGATTAACATATGATAATTCACCTGATTGGTCAATATTGGTTATATCAAAAAAGAAATTAGCTAAATCACATGTTGCAGTCTGTTTGGAATTAAACGCATAAGCTCTTAAATAAATACCAAGATGTTCGCCAAACGTATAGTTAATAGGTAAGTAAATATTAACTATATCATGTCTTAATGGGAATCCAGACGCATAATCATTTTCCTGAAGAAATGAGTAGGTATTTATATCAAATATACCATATTTATTTGTAACTAAGTCAATTGGAAATAACGTATTGGTAGATGTATTTAAAGTACCACTTGTATCAACAGCAATGTAATTCAGATTTTTATTTCTAATGTTGACACCTATCTTATATGATTCACCGATTAAGTTACCATCATCATACACATATTCGATTAATACATTAGGATCAATTTTTATATATTTTGAAACCCTCATTTTTGGATAATAATTTTATAGTATATATAAAAAAGAAAAACCTTTCATTGCGAAAGGTTATATTCTTTTTTGTATGTCTATCTTTATCTCTTCATCCGATAATGTTGGATACCGTCGCTTGATAACATTATATAATGTTATTTCTTCCTTTTTAAGCTTTTCCAACTTAATATTAATCTCATCTACCTTATCTCCAATAATAGATGATTCATCTTCTAATGAGGTTAGCATATCAAGTACCTTTTTCTTAATACTATCTATACTATCATCCTTTATAGTAGATTCGATATTTTTTAAATCCTCTGATACTTTGAAAAAGTTATTAGCCATCTTCATAACATCCGTCTCATACATCTCAAGAATACTATTCAAAGACTCAAATTCATTCTTAATCATTCTAGCACTATCTATTAAAGCTTGATCTATCATTATTACTTATATATTTTTATCCAAATGCTTTGGTCTCACTGGCTCTTTACCTTCTTTCAACAATCTACTTTCAGGAGGTGTTGGTGGTGCCGGAACTTTTCTCGGAGCCCTCTTTTTAGCCGTTGTGTCTTTCTCTTTCACATCAACCTTTGGAGACTCATTTTTTTCCTTGCCCTTATAAACAATCTTACTAATCTCCTCTTTTATTTTATCTCGAATAATAGAAGGATCACTCAATATCTTCTTCGTGAACTCATCAGCTAAATAATCAATAATACTTAACTCATATGAATCTTCCATCATTTCAATAAAATCAGGTCTAGGAATCTTATTCTCAACATCAATTGATATCTTAAACTCAACATTTCTTTTGATATTCTTAAACATAGATACCATTGGATCCTCAACTTGAGAGGCAACACGTTGTTGGGGCTGTGTAACTTGTGAGACAACTTGTTGAACCGGAACATTATCAATCACACTTTCAACAACCTTCACCTGAGCATTTGTATTTGCTGGAGCAGGTGGTAATATAAACTCATCATCTCCTTCTAAAAGATCTCTAAATTTCTCTAATTGATTAGATGCAGCGTTAATATTAAAGCCAGACATTTTATTAGCTCTCTCTAATATCATTCTCTTTTCTTCCTCTGGGTCATACTCAGTAATAGCCGGTGATGAATCATCCTCAAGATTTTGAAGAATATCATTTGGGATTGACTTTATTTTCTCAGTAAAAATATTAAGATTTTCCGTGCTAAAAAAATTATTAACATCAATTGCTTGATCATAATAGTTGGCATCTAATAATCTCTTAACATCTATCTTTTGTTTATTATCTAATATAGCAATGTTTTCAAATTGATCAATAACAGTATAGGATTTGTTAGATGATAAGTCAGTAAATCTTTTAGATTTTAAGTTAGGAAACATAGTAATAGTTATTTTTATACTTAATTTTTATGAATAATAAAAGAAAAGTTTAGGTTATATATAAAAAAATCCACACCCCAAGCGATTAAAAATCACTGAAGAAGTCATTTTTTAATATATAAAATATGAAAAAATGTAATAGATGCCTAGACGATAAAGAAGAATCATTATTCTATAAAGGAAATGCAATTTGTAAAAAGTGTAAAATAGAACAGAGTAAAACATATGTTGAGGACAATAAAGAGAAAATAAAAGAGTATAAGAAAGAATACAGGGAGAAAAACTCACTAGCTATCAAAGATAAATCAAAAGAATACTATAATGAAAATAGTGATTATATTAAAGCCAAAGCCAGTGATAACTATTTGAATAACAAGTCTAGAAAAATAGAATATCAGAAGGAGTATGCTAAAAATAATAAAGAAAAAATATCTATTTACAAGCGTAAATATCAAAATGATAGAAGAAAAAATGATCCTATATTTAGACTGAAATTCATCATATCAAGGATGATAAGAAATTCACTAAAATCCAATGGCTTCACAAAGGGTAAAAGAAGTACCGAAATATTAGGCTGCACTATTGATGAATTTAAATATCATATAGAAAGTAGGTTCATCAATGATATGTCATGGGATAATTATGGTATAGTTTGGGACATTGATCATATCATTCCAATATGTACCGCAGTAACGGAAGAAGATGTAGTAAAACTAAATCACTATACAAACCTTCAACCACTGGATAGTCATATAAATAGAAATATAAAAAGAGATAGACTTGACTTTTATAAATAAAAAAACCCTCACAAATGTGAGGGTTTTTATTTTTTTATATATCACGGAAGAAATCATCGTCTTCGTCATCAGTTGTATTAGAAACTGGTGGTGTGAAAGACTCTTCAAAATCAAAATCATTAGAAGATGGTGCAGTTTCCTTCTTAGGAAAAGAAGCGGAAGCTTTACCAGTTAAGTAATTAGTAATCTCACTAATCTTAGCTTGTTGCTCTTCTGTTAATCTTTTTGGTGCAAATTCTTCAAGCTCATTATCTCTTTTCAATAAGAAATCTTTAACCATTTGCTGAGCCTTAGGATCAACCTTATTGTCAGTAACTGGTACATTCTTAAATGTTCCCTTATCTTCAAAGTAAATTGGAAGAGATGTTATCTCAGGTTTGAACATTGAATTTTTGTAATCAGGGAATGTGTCATCACCTGTTTGAATTTCTTTAACACTTAATACAAAGTTTTTACCAACTGCTAAATCAAAAACGTTAACACTCTCACCAGATATCTCACCATTCTTTTCAGACAGTATTTTATCTCGGATAGTTTTACCATATTGGAAAATCATTACTTTACCAACTAATTCAGGTTGTTGTTCATCTTCTATCACCAAGATATAAGAGTAGTACTTCTTAGAATACTTCAAACAATTTGCCTTTTCTTGTAAAATTGCGCTCTTTGAGTTTTTCATGTTGTAGAAAAGATCAGTTAAAGGACATTTTTCACCAAAGTTCTTTGCTGAATCAAACCATCCTGATAATTCTTTTGCATTTTTGATATCCACATAATGTGTAATCTTCTCAACTGCTGCTTGTCCTACTTTACCTTCTGCGGTAAGGTTAGGTAGAAATCTAATTGTTGATTTCCAACCTTTTTTCTTGTCTTTAACAAGTTTCAAATCAACTCGGTAAATTCCATCCGCGTTGTTTGTTTTTTTGTCATTCAAAAAATCCATTTTTGAATCTAAATTGCCACTAAATAAGTCATCTTCAAATTGTGCCATATATTGCCGTTAATTTTTATATATCAGTCGTTAAATTGATTAAATATTATATACACACCATATAAAAAAGTTTAGTTTTTATACACTAAAACCAATAAAAAAATCCTCTTTTTTCAAAGAGGATTCTATTAGTTAAACGGTTGTTGTGACCGGGTCATCGGTGAAAAAGTTAGAAACCATTTTAGCAACAACGCCAACGATTGATATTACTACACCAATAGTTGGGTTACCACTCATTGCGGTCATACCACCCGCGAATGTACATCCTGCCAAAACTGAATCGGCAATTTTTCTAATTCCCTTTGGTGTAGGGCTCCAATAAGATTCAACATTTACTTTAAAATTCATAAGTTATTCTTTTTTTTATCTCTATTATAATGACTACACAAGGGTCTTAAATTTGTGTAGTTGTTTAGTAGTAAAATCTCTTCGAGAGTTTTAGCAGAACTTATGGGTATGATATGGTCTATATCCCAACCATACTCACTAGAGCCATTATACAAACCTTTATTTTCCCATGTCATCCATGGCTCAAAATTAGACTCTAAATACTCCCTAAATTCTACAATAGTGCACCCTAATATCGACTCACTACTCTTACACTTAGTCATAGAACTATACCTAAATGACTTATTAATTAGGTTTCGAATATTAGTTTTTAGTCGATATAAAATATCAGTCTTATACCTATTTTTTTTATAAATATTTGCATTTGATATCTTTCTACACTTATTTAATATGTAATACTCATCTAAATACTCTTTATTATCATCCCTCCACTTTTTATTCCTCTCATTTAAAATAATATTATTAGCCAGCCGATATTTTCTATGTCTATCTCTTTGATATTCAATAGTAGCTTTATACCTATTATGATCATATTCCTTTATTCTATCAATATTATCAATACGGTATTGTTTTTTACATAGCTTACACTTATTAGAATAACCATCTCTAGAAGACTTATCCTTATGAAAATCAACCTCTGACTTCTCTATTGTACAAAATTTACAAATCCTCATTTACTTCCCTTTCTTTTTAGTCTTTGACTTCTTGTGAGATGTCGCCAACGGTAAATTAAAATCCTTATATAATTTCATTCTCTTCAAATTCCAATTTGGCTTAAACTTATCCTTACTTCTATCAAAGTCTTGTTGAGTTTCTATACCAGTATCAACTGGGTTTCTAATATATTGTATATTAGCCACCGTATTATTTATATCACTTATCCTATCACCTATATCTATTCCCTTAGATGCCTTCCTAACCTTCTTTAATTGATCAAGCGTATGCTGCTGTGTAAGTGACTCATCCACAGAGGGATGACTAACTAATATTAAAGATGTACCATCCTCCTCTTCGGTAAAATCCGCAACATAATTATCATCAATTATATTAATAACCTCACCTAATAAAGCATTTACATTCTTAACAGTTTTAACACCATTCTCAATAACTATAAAGTCATAATTACCATTTGGATCACTATTAATCATTCTAATTATCTTGTTCTGAACAGTTCTATCACTTCCCCTTATAAACTGCTCTCTAACAGTCGGGTCATCTGATTTAGGTCTTATACTAATAATCTTCTTCATATCTTATATATTAATTATTTTAAATAGAAATCTTTAGAATTTCTATTTATGAATCTTTACTTATATATTAAAACATGAAATTCCACTTTTGCATTCCACAATCAAATATTCTGTAGAATCCTTTATCATTCATTATCTGAATTTCTGTTTTTAATGGATCAGCACCTTCCTTAATTAATTTATCCTTTCTAAAATTAAATCGATGTTTCCTAATACCGTCAATGACATAATAATAATTTGGTATAGAATTATGTTGAAGAGTAAACCCTAATTGCTTATACATATTCCCATTTGATCTACTCAAATCACTGTAACTTTTTATATCTATAGGTTTATAGTGATTTAAGAAGTATTTGAACAATTTAGAAGCACCACCAACAACAGTAGTATTTAATTTATTACAAAATCTAAGAAGCTCATAATATCCTTCTTCACTCTTTTGACCTAAAGATTTTCTTAAATTTCCAAATGTCATTAGGCTAACCAGTTCATTTTCATAAAACAAACCAATTTTAATTTTAGATCCAACAAATCCTTGAATATGATTGGTTTCTAGGAATTCTCTTATTAATTTATTATCAGTAACTTCTTTTACTTGACATTTTCTAGCAAATATTCTATTAGGAGTTTTGCCTAATTTATTTAGAATCATTGATTTTACAATGTCTTGTTTATATAACCAATCATCTTCCCATATATGAAATAAGGATATTCCTTGATCGTTACATAATTTAGTTTTATTAAGGTGATAGTTTTTTTCTTTATATAACTCAGAATGCCAGTATAACCCGTTAAACTCAAATCCTAATTTTAATGCAGGTATATAAACATCAATCTCCATATTATCTACCTTAATCCTATCAATTGAATATACATGACTATTTATATATGTGTATAAATCTAATTGCATTTTCGAAGTACCTGAACTTACCGGATTGCATTTTAAACACACTTCATCTTTGATTTTAGTTCTATTGACAAATAATTGACGTGTTATATCAAAACAAGAATTACACTTATCACAATATAAATTTAAATAAGTGTCTGTTAAATTATTATTATATGTCCTTCCATTATATGATAATCCACTTGACAATAGACTAATAATCTTATTATCTATATTAGATTTATATTTATCAATCCTATCCGAGATAAATATATCAGATTCCATAAAATGATTAACACCATATTTACATAATGAGAATTTTATAATTGAGTCTTTTACTCTAAGATTGTAGAATTCCAAGTATGATCCAAATTTACGTTCTATTGATTCTTTCTTTTTAATACTTATGATTTTTTTTTCTTCTATACTTTTATTTTTATTTAAGAGTGATCGGTTATTTATAATATTGGTTATATCAGGGTTATTAAGAAATGTCTCAATAGACTTTTTGTTTATTTCTTCACTTTGTTGAGCCCATTTTACTCCATATTTATCCAACATTGTATTATTAAATTTTTCTCTTGATATACCATCTTTCATATAATGATTTCCATTATTCCTTTGCCTTATACCTTCTTGTTCATTTTTAACTATTTCTCTAGACTTTTTAGGATTTGTCACACCATATTTTGATAGACATGAAGACTCGCGAACCTTTATAAAACAATCTTTATTACCACATGTTTTTCTGTATCCATTTTTTAGTCCTATAAAGGATAACTTTATATTACATATACATCTTTGTATTAAATTAATATTATTTAAATAATACCATAACTTTTCGGGTATGCTAAATAACAAAGCATCTTCAGGTATACCACTGTTTAAATAATCCAAATACTTTTTATTTTTTATATTATTAAGAAATGAAGAAAAAGATCCAATATTATTTGATTTACTTTTGAAGAATTCATAATTCATGAGATGTTATTTGTTTTTTATTATATATTAAACATCGGTGAGTTCCTATAAAAAAATATTTATATATAATAAAAATATTGATAACAATGAATACATATACAATAGATGAATTAATTGACTTCGTACAACAAGAACTTACCGTTGGTTGTGCATTACCTAAAGTCCTACCTGATACCGAAATCAGAAGATTTGTAGAAACAAGAGCAATAAAATGGTTCTGGCAAAACTATATGTATGCCGTTTCTAAAGTATATTATCACATCGATAAGGCAGCATTCCAAACAGATGAATTTACAAAATATAGTTATATAACACTACCATGTGAAATACAAACTATACCATTCATCTATCAATTAATGAACACATCACTAATGCAACTAGGTATCAATACACCAAATTTATCCGTCAACCTTGGAGTCACAAATCAACCTTATCTATCATCATATGTAACAACAATAGGTGAGCTAGGTGTTTATAAAACAATGATAGACTCACTTTCCGACATGATGAATCAACTAAATAAATATACTGTTAAGTATCATTATAACCCAATGATGAACAGATTAAATATACTTACTAACGTAAAATACGATTTGATATTAGAATGCTATGCAGGTGTTCCTCCAGAAAATCTATTCACTGATCCTTACTTCGTAAAATATGTAACTGCGTGGGGTAAAGTACAAACCGCTGCATTATTAGGAAGATACGATTTCTCACTACCGGGTGGTGTCAAGTTCAACTCTGCCGATTTGGCATCACAGGGTAAAGAAGAAATGAAAGAAGTTGAAGAAGAATTCAAGAATATGACCAATTCTGGTTGGTTTTATATGATCCGTAGGTAATAGGTTAAGGTTTACGATTTTTTTGTGAGTAAACGCACACTAGATACCGAATTCATTTTTAAGACATTTCAGAAGTCCATCTATTTGGTCACACCTGAAGTATCTTATTTCGAGAAATGCACCCGTTCCTCTAGTTTTTACCTCACCAACCATATTATCAATGAAAAACCAATCATCCAATATTTTTGTAATAATTATTGTATCAAATATAGCAACGTCACCTCCCCTAACAAACCTTGTTGAGTATCTATCTAATTTGAATTCTTTCTGATAGTCTTTATTGACTCGATTCAAAACACAATCTTTGAATCCAAGTTTAGATAATATTCTAACCTCACTGGTACTAAATTTTAAAAACCTTTCTCCTAAAGGAACAGGCTTAGAATAATCTATATTCTTATTATATGGCTCTACCACGTAAGATTTAAATTGCTCACGAGATAGTTCCTCATATTCATCTTTATCTATGTCTTCAAATAATTTTAAATACTTCATTATCTATATATAAAAACTAGGATAACAAAATATCAATATTCTTATCTCTTACCTTTGCTCTTATATTATCATAGTCTGTAATAAATGCACCGCGTAGATAACAGTTACTATGTAAATTTATTTGATATAAGACATATATTTGATCACCTACATAATTCAACAAACCACTAATCTCCATTGTTTTACATAAGATATGATCTGATGTGAGAATATTTTCATGTAGATAAGTATGTATAAAAGCAGGTGAGTCTACTGTATAGACAAGACAAGATTTTTTAGATAAATCTAATAAGATTGAATCAGGTAAATCTGTAAACATAGACTTAAGTTTATCAAACTTACTTGATTCATCAGATGGTAAAGTGTTTAACATCTAGACATTTATTTTGTATGTCCAATATACATTACCTCAGCGAAACAAGATAAATCAAGTCCACCTCCGTATGATATCGCACTTTGCAAACATTCTTTGAGATATTGATACTCATCTAATAAAGACTTATCTTTATAATCAACCAGTACTTTCTTACCTTCAATTCTATTTGACTTATTTGACTGAAATTGAGAGGCACTTCCCCAAAACTCTTTAAATGTTTTTCCATTGAATTCAACCGTATTACCTGGTGAGTCTTTGTAACCAGATAACATACCACCTATCATAACCATTGTAGCACCCATTACCAAGCTTTTAGCTATATCAGCAGGCTCTTTAACACCACCATCTGCTATAATTGGTTTCTTAGCAACTGCGGCACAATCTCTTATAATTGATGCCTGACACCCTCTACTTCCAAATCCAGTTGTTGGATAAGTTGTACATGCTGAGCCTGGTCCGATTCCTACCTTAGTAGCATCAGCACCCCACGATTCTAAATCTTCAACAGCATCTTGTGTAGATATATTACCAGCGATTATAAAAGTACTTGGAAATAACTCTTTGATAAAAGTTATCATTCTTTTCATTTTTATAGAATGTCCATGTGCTATATCAATCGTAATATAATCTGGTATAACTTCTAAGTCATTCAACTTATTTAATAAATCATATGAGTCACTATTAACGCCGGCAGATATGGATACTGGTAAGCCTAATGACTTCATGTCTTGTGAAAACTTCACGGTGTCTCCAAATCTGTGCATAATATAGAAATTATTAGAACTAGCTAACTTAATAGCAACATCTTTATCTACAACACACTCCATATTTGCGGGAACAATTGGCATCGTAAATGTAAACCTACCAAACTGTAACGATGTATCACACTCACTTCTAGAATCAACATTAAACATTCTAGGCACTAAATTAATATCACTAAAATCAAACTTCATAAATTTATTTATTTTTAATAGAAAGAATACTTACTATTTTCAACTATACAGTAAATTGAGCAAGGTAATAAATTGATATGTGTTTCGTGCTCATCAACCACAAATCTTGAACTTCCATCAATCAGCTTCTCACAAGTTAACCTAACAGTCATATTGTTTAATCCACGTAACATAATATAAAGTGGATCACTGTTTTCAATAACAAATGGTTTGTTTCTTTTAGATAATTTACCATTATTATCATATCGGAAATAATATTCCTCAATAATATCTTTTAAATCATCCTCTCTACTAACCTCAATTTTCATTTCGTACTTCATTATAATATATCTTTTAATTCTTCAAAAATCTTTCTTTGTTCACCAGTTATAAGCATAGGTATTGAAACATTAACTATTATATTTAAATCCCCATTACCATAAGTATTACCATTCATAGATAGATTTGGAACACCTTTACCCTTTATAGTAAAAATTCTACCGCTCTCACACCCATTAGGTACCTTAACATCAACTATACCATGTGGAGTATCCACACTAAAACTACATCCCAAAACCGCATCTGGAATACTAATCCATTGGTTATATTTTAAATTTGTTCCATCTCTTCTGAACTTATCATCCGGTATCTCTTCAATCACAATAAATAAATCCCCAGCTTCACCACCTCTAACAAAGTTACCATACCCAGGCATACTTAATTGCATACCATTTGAAGCACCCGCTGGTATTTTAACATCAATCACCTCATCTTTATTAATAATACCACTACCAATACAACCAGTACATTTATCCTTTATTGACTTACCACTACCTTCACAGGTGTTACATACAGCATTCTGCTGCACTCTACCAAATGGAGTTTGCTGAACAACAACTCTTTGTCCACTACCATTACATGTTACACACGTTTGTGTAACACCACCCTCACCTTTGCATTGATTACAAGAAGTACTTCTTTTATATCTAATCTTCTTCTCAGCACCAAAAATAGTTTCTATTAAAGTAATTGAGGTTCTTACTCTTAAATCATTACCTCTTCTTCTTTGCCTTCCAAATCCACCGAAACCACCGAAACCAAACATATCACCAAACTGTGAAAAAATGTCATTCATATCAAATGAATTAGGTCTACCTGCTGTACCAAAAGTATCATAATTTTTTCGTTTATCTTCATCGGATAAAACTTCATAGGCAGATGATATTTTTTTAAATTTAGACTCAGCATCTGGATCAGAATTTCTATCCGGATGATATTTTTTTGCTAAACTTCTATACGAAGACTTAATCTCATCACTCGTTGCGTTCTTATCAACCCCAAGTATCTCATATAAGTTATCCATTTTACTCTTTTATTTTTTTAATTAAATCATTTAGATTACAATATAACTCCCCGATATATTCTCTTTTAAATTTTTCATCACAATAATAAATAACTTCAATGTTATTTTTAACACATTCTGAATATTTTCTTATATCTAGTATTATACCCTTTAGGAAATATTCATTTGTATAATCATATCCTCTATTACCAAAATCAACCGGATTAAAATGTTGTTCACCCTGACACTCAATACCAATTTTATATGCCGGTAGATAAAAGTCTAAAAGCTGACCATTAAGATAAAATAAATCAGATTTCTTACCATATTGTTGCTTATATTCAATATTATTTGATATCAAGAAAAGTCTAATTTCCTTTTCAAGTTTACTTTCAGAGCAAACTGGACAACCCTGATTTTGTAAATGTTTAGAACATCTCTGCTCAAATATACCATGTTCTCTACAAATTATCTTTACTTTGTGATCTGTTCCTATATACTCAACCAGTGAGTAATCATACTTATCACCGTGTACTAATTCACAGTCTTTAATAAAATCATTTAATGTTTTTCTATTCTTAAATCTAGATTTTATATATCCGCATTTTTTACAATCACCACCTTTTATATGAACATATGGACTCTGTTTAAAAGAACCGTGTTGAGGACACACTATATTTACCCCTATCCGATTATTTATATAGTTAACATTTGAATAATCATACTTACTACCGTGTAATATCTGTGATAGTATAATAAACCTTTCCTTACCCATATTATTCTTTTTATATGATTGTTCCAGACCACATTTTTTACAACCGTATCCACTTAAATGACTGTTTGGCTTTTGCCAGAATTCACCGTGCTTATTGCATATTATCAACACATTAGTAAAAGCATTTACATATTTAACCTTTGAATAATCATATCTATTTTTATGTTTTAAATTTGCTTTTGTTGTAAATCTATCAACATTTGATTTTGAGTTACCAGAACATACTGGACAACCTACACCTGATAGATGACTATTTGGACTTTGAGTAAAATCACCATGTTCTCTACAAACTATCACTACCTTTATGGTTGATGATAGATATTCAACCTTTGAATAATCATATTTACCACTATGTTTAGTGGTAGCCCTTATTATAAACCCCTCACTCGTTAGTCTTCTCATAATCTATATATTAAAAAAGTATATCGTAAATAGATAATTTTTATTATAAAAAATTACTTTATACCTTTTTAGTAATTATATGTTGTTGTTTTTTAATATATATAAATAGACTATCTTTATATTATAAATATTTGATATGTTTAATAAAAAATTAAATCAGATGATATACGATAAAATCCATGACTTTTGTAAAGTTAGAAACAATGGTAATTGTTTTAAAAATGGCTCTGAGCCAACACCGAGAGTTAGGTTCTTAATGGACTTACTAGACAAGGAAGGAATTGAGTATGAACTAGATATATTTGAAGAAGAGAAGAGAAAGCCTATTTATATTGATGATTGGTTTGAAACTAAAAGAAGTAGTAGAAGAAGTAGAAGAAGAAGTGATGGCAAAAGAAAGCCCAACTTTGACCTGTTTAGATTCCTAGACGATAAAGTGGAAGAAAATGAACCTACTATAAACAAATTCTTTAATATTATTATGAAAGGGACTTCTAACAAAATGATAGTAGCACATCATGATGTTAATAATCATACAACTGATAATGCGAATGATAATTCAGCATCCTGTATAAATGTGATCGCCACAAAGAAATTAAGACCTGAACTTAATGTAATCTTACTTGATGGTGAGGAGTTCGGTGGAATAGGCTCCAAAAGAGCGGCTAAACAAATAAATGAGGGTAAATTTGGTAGCATTCAATGGGTCCTAAACTTTGAACTCACTGGTAAGGGAGGTGAATACTTCTTCATAGGAAACTACCCAGGTAAATTAAGTGATAGAATAAAAAGTATATTCAACTGCCCGGTTGTTAATACGCCATTTAATGACTCAATTAACTTTAGAAGTGCGGGAATCGATTCAGTTGTAATAAATCCAATTCCACCACTACCAGAAGGTCAAATATCAAGTGTTGTTTATAAAGATCAATTTTTAGATATATCAATGTTGCACAATTGTCATAGCGCAAAGGATAATATCGCATCTATCTCAACAAAGGATATGAAGGAATTTGTAGAGAAAGTTATACTAAAAATAGTTTAAGAGATGGACTACATTATATGCAACTCTAGTGATAATAGAGAAATTAGAATATCTAATAAAGAAATTGAAGGTAGAGTTATATATAAAGGTCATAAACTTGCCATACCTGAAAATATCTTAGCTAAGATACTTTACTACTCATATGAGAAATCAAGCAATCTTTACTACTTCATAGATTATAAAAAGTGGAAAGACATATACGGAATGCAGAAGATAAATAATAAAATGTATGACTGTTGGTTTAAAGAGAGAGATACTGTTAAAGCACTCAACAAATCATTTGAAACACTAATATCATTAGTAAAAGAAAACCTAGGTAACGACAGAAATATTTACATAGTTGAAAATTAATATATAATTTATGATTAAAAAATATACACTGTTTCTAACAGAAAAGGTTTCTAAGGATAAAAAAAAGTCTTCCAAAAAGGAAGACTTTGAAAATAAGAAGAAGGAGATTGAAGATAGTAAGGAACCTATAACATTACCCACTTGGGAAAAATACTAAACATCTATCCAATTCATCCTAGAATTAGGATAATAATCTATAATATCATCTCTACCAGGACCAAAGCTAACAATTCTTACTCGAACCGATGTTGATATTTCTATATAATCAACAAACTTATGGAACTCTTCCGAAGAATCAGACTCCCAACCTTTAAATGTTTTTAATTCATCGTTATCTTTTACAACAACTTCATCAAATCCATTTAAGACATCAGTCTTTGTTATAACAAAGCAATCAACCCCACAAAGCATTGTAGCATATTTAACTTCATCTAAATCTAACCAACCACATCTTCTTTTACGACCAGTTGTTGAGCCAAATTCATTACCATTCTTACAAATCAATTCACCAACTTCATCATTAAGTTCAGTTGCAAAGGGTCCGTTACCAACTCTTGTTGTATAAGCCTTGATAACACCAAATACTTTACCTATTTTTTTAGGAGAAACCCCTAAACCCTGACACACACCCGCGGTGGTTGTTATAGAAGATGTAACATATGGATACGAACCAAAGTCAATATCTAATCCAGTTGCTTGTGCACCTTCCGCAAGAATTTTCTTACCTTCAATTAATAATTTATTAATTAATAACTCAGTGCTTTCAATTCTAAAATCTTTTATAAAATTAATGGATTCAAAGAAATCTTCAAGATCCAATCGTTCACCACCATAAATGGTAGGTGTATAAGCTCTCATACAATCATCTGAGAATTTAATTCCAAACTTATGCTTAAATAAACTATCGGTAATATCACACATTCTATACCCATCTCTAGAAGCCTTATCAGTATAACAAGGTCCAATTCCTTTAAGAGTCGAACCAATCTTACCTGAGCCACGTAATTGCTCGTTAATTGAATCCTTTTTAAGATGTAATGGTGTTATAACATGGCACTTATCTGAAATAACTAATTTAGACTTAACATCAATTCCTAAGTCTTGAAGCATCTCTATCTCTTTTCTCAAAGCAATTGGGTTAATAACAACACCGTTACCTATTATATTTAAACAATCATTAAGTATTCCGGATGGAATTAAATGCAATACCACCTTCTTACCATCTTTATATAATGTATGTCCGGCATTATCACCACCATTGAATCTTGCTATAACATCATAATGCTCCGCTAATAAATCTACTATCTTACCTTTACCTTCATCACCATATTGAAGACCAAGTAATACATCAACTTTACTCATTTTAATTAATTAGTTTTTACTTTATATGTATTCTTTTTTGTATATTAAGTTTAATATATACAAATATAAATAAAATTAAACATGAATAAGATTAAATCATTCAGAAGCTTCAATGAGGCAGCAATCACACCAACCAACTTTACCGAAATGATGGATAAGTTGAGAGATTCACTATTAGAAAAAGAAGAACAATATTACAATCAGCCAATCGGCACCCGTCATCCAATGATGGTAGGACCGGGTGGACTTACCGGAGGTCAAATAAACAAACTAAATATAGAAGAAGCCAATGAAATAGGCAATCAGTATAATGTTTACTTTGTAAGTTACGACACATTCTATAATGGTTTACCTGATAACCTTAAAAGCACAGCACCACCAAGAAGAGGAGGACCACCATTCTTTGGATATGTGAGCGAGAATCAACAAATTAGAATCGTCTTAACTAATGGTAGCTTATCAATAATGGATTTAGGATATCTTAATCATATGGTTCAACACGAGAGTATTCATATAGGACAAAGAAGTAGAAGAAGCCTATCATATGCTCTACCTGATCCAAACAATCAAAAATCCTATTTTTCTGATAAGGATGAGATTATGGCTTTCTCACAATCAATTGTAGATATGATGAAGACTGATAGATATCCAATACATATATGCTTATTTGAAAGAAGAAGTTCCTTCAAAAAGGAATGAGCCATTTAGATTCAAAAAAGAAGAACCTAAGGAAGAGATAAGTCATAAACCAGGAAATGAAAATTGGGAAGATGAACTCGAGAAATCATTTAGAGAATCGGGATGGATGTAATAATAAAAAAAGCGAAACAACTGTTTCGCTTTTTTTATCTTGATAAGACAACCTTTGGATATCGTATGATATTACCATTATAAGTATAACCCTTACTAGACACATCAAGTATACCTTCCTTACCAGTATCAACTATTGTTATAACCTCATGAATATCAGAATCATACTCTTGAGTTTGAATAGATTCAATACCCTGCGATTTTAGAAAATTATCTAACTTATTCATAATAAGTTTTAAACCCTCACTCTTTTCATTTTTAAATGCAATAGATAAATCATTATCAATATCTAATATTGTAGATAGAGTATCCACCTTTGTCTTAATAATAAGCTCTTCTTTTTCTTTTTGAACTCTCTTACGATAGTTTTCAAAATCAGCATAAAGTCTTAGATATTTATCATTTAGTTCTGACTTTACTTGCTCAACATCATCATACGTCCATATTTCCTTTTCTTCCATATTAATATAAATTAAAATTTAATAATTTTTTTACAGCATTAGAGATATAAAAATCTTGTGTTATATTCTGTATAGTTACTGACATAGATTCTAATTCATCTATATCCTTTCTCAATATCTCAATATATCCATTTAAATCCTTTAAAGCACTCACATAATTAAGTGGAGCTTCCCAATATTCCGGAAACTTGTCTAAGAACTTTTGAATGGCTACCTCAACAGCTTTCTTTCTAACAAGAACTTCATCTTTTTCTTTGATTGACTTGATGGTTAGAAAGTGAACCATATAGTCATTGAATCTGTGTATTAAGTTATCAGTTTCCATCACCTTCAATAAACCAATAACAATTGCATCTCTTTCAGTCAACTCAAACTCTAAATCCTCTTTAAGTAATTTTTCTGATTCCTTTTCAGTACCCACTATATAGTATGTGTATTGATCCCATAAACACCTTTTAACAATGTCGCTAGGGCGAATAAGTATTTTCATATTTTTCGATATATTTTTATTATTATTATAATATGGAATATGTAAAAGTTTTACTTTTTAGATTTATATCTTTTATATATAGAGTATAAATTTTAATATATAAACCTATGTATAATTGGAATCAATTCAAAGGACTCTCTAGAGTTAAAGACTTGTCACCTCAAGAACAAGCAAGACAGTATTGGATGTATCAAAACTCAGCGTATGAATCATCTATACAATCAGCAGCCGCTGCCTCAGTAGCCGCTGGAGCCGGTGCTGGATCCGGGGGGTGGTGGTTCAAATGGTTGTATCCTACTACAATTTGATGACATATCAAATACACCAGTTATGGAACCAAGTAATGTAGAAGAATGGAATACTCTCTTCTTTATTACCAATAACAGTACATATAATAAACAATTTAAGTCAGTTGTGATAGATGGAAATAAAGTTTACTTATACGGTGGTAAGAATATAGGTATGGGTGATTTATTATTTTCACCTAATAGTAAATCAGGTATTCAATCACTAATAAGTATAGAAGACAGTGGATGTGTAATATCTACTGGATATGCTACCTTTTTTAATTGTCGTAACCTAATGAGTGTTATTTTTCCAAGTCTTACTTCTATTGGAAGTTGGTCATTCTATGGATGTGTCGATTTATCAGATATACAAATGGATGCCTTGATAGAGGTCGGTTTCGCAGGGCTTACACAGTTAGACTCGTTAATCACATTGAGTTTACCTTCATGCAAAACAGTATATGCCTATGGACTTTGCTGGAATAACAACTTAGTTACTCTTAATCTTCCAGAGTGTGTAAATATCTATGGAACAGGAATAGCCTCAGCTTATCATCTAATACGTCTAAGTTTGCCAAAATGTGAATTTATAGAAGATAGTTCGCTTGGGGATTGTCACAGCCTAATTGAATTATATGCACCTGTTTGTACAAGACTAGGTGTGACAAATGGGTTTGATTATATCTTCTATGCAATAGATGCACTTACCCATCGTGACTTCACACTAACAATACCAGCCGCCTTAATGACAAATAATGGTGGTCAACCGGATGGTGATATTCAGTATTTACAGAGCCAAACCAATCTAACAATAATAACAACATAATATGAAAGCAACAATTATTAAAGAAACCGTAAATGCGGAAAGACGTAAAGAAATATATGAACTTGGAAAGACACAGAAGTTTGATTCACCTTCTATCTTTATACTAAAGCCTACATCAGATACCTTGTCAATACATGGTAAGGATGATTTATCTATGTATATCAATGTTGATAAAATCCCTTCTGATTGTGAGATATTAAGAGTTGATTCTCGTATAAATTCTGGTGTTGTATTTACTGATAAGAATAATATCTTAGTTAGAATATTTGGCTCACCGATGGACGTTGTAGGAACAAAACAGAATATTGAAAGTGTTATGATTGAAACATTCAAATCAGAAGGAGTTGATGTAAAACTATCAACACATAGACCTAATTCAAATGACTTTGTATTTACAATCGATAGTAAGGAAAAGAAATTCTGTGGGTGTGTGATGGATATACAACAGATGTATTTTTCTTTCTTTATAACACTTAGTTTTGATGCTCCAAAAATTGATGGGTTATATAAACTAGATACCGATAAATTTCAAGATAGAGGTAACGTGTCTGATATAACTGATGTCGTTGGTGGTATCAATGAAGTTAATCCAAAAATAGATGATACAATAGTCGATAAGATAGTTGTAAATCTTGCAAAGAAATTAAACTGGGAATTTTAGATTAACTAATTGTTGATAATCTTTTTTATACTTCGGATCTAATATATATTTTGCTGGTAGTAATAAACTTTTTGTATAATCTATAATTCTATTTCTAGAATCCCCAATATACTTATCTGCTCCTTGTCCGGATATGTGGTAGGTGCCATTACCCCATCTATATAAATATTGCGGATGATCCTCGGCTATCTCAATCATTTTACCATGAGTTCTAAGATTAGAAAGCATATATTGATCTTCATCATTACCAACAGAGTAGTTATTTTTCATCCAAAACTCCTTTTTATAAATGATGTTAGAGTTGTGTAGAGTCTTTTTCTCAAGTACATTGCCATATAATATGTAGTGGTAACCCAATACCGCATCATATCCAGTATTTAAAATATGACTCATTAGATTACTAATTCTATCTTTAAGAAAGATATCATCATCATCCCATACACATATATACTCTCCATTCACATATGAATTACCTATATTACGACACTCCCCTGTACTACCCTTTATTTCCGCTTTATAGTTTATAATTTTTATATTATGCTCTTTTCTTAACTCACCACACATATCAAAGTCTATATAAGGATAATTATTAAATACAATTAGCTCCTTATTTGGATATGTCTGATCAATAAATGATTGTATCGACTCTTCTAACTCAGATAACTTACCGACAGTTGGGCATACACAAGATACTAACGGATACACTACTTTCTCTTTATTTGATTTAACACAGAGTCCAGAGCATTAGTAAAAGAGTCTTCAAATGTTTTTGATGTTTCTTTTACGAAAATCTGATTATGTGGAATATTAATTTTAATCTCAACAACCTTGTCATTTATATGACTATGAGATGTGTTCTCCAATTTTAAATAAACATCAATAGTCGTTATATCACTATTGTAGTGTTCGATCTTTTCTAATCTATCATTAACAAAATCTAATAACTTCTGATCAGCATCAAAATGCACTGTGTGTAACTTAATATCCATATATAATTTATTTTTTTGGTTTCAATGTCATAATCCATCTAGATCCATCTAATCTTGGTAAAGCCTCCGGTACCCCAACCTTAGATGCCATTTCAGCAAACTTAAGCATCACTAACTCACCTTGTTCAGGCATCGCTCTTTGACGACCCTTTAAAAGTATGACACACTTAACCTTGTTTCCTTCTTCAAGGAATTCAACCGCCTTTTTTGATTTAGTATTTAAGTCGTTATCTGCAATAACACAACTAAGTTGTATTTCTTTCAATTCAACCTTTGAAGAGTTTTTCTTTCTCTCTTTCTCTTGTCTTTCTTGCTTATACAAAAACTTATTGTAGTCTTCGATCCTTGCGACAGGTGGATTTCCAGTCTCCGAAATAAGAATCAAATCCTTATCTTCTGAGTTGGCTAATCTAATCGCATCATAGGTGCTCATTACTTGAGGTTCAACACCTTCACCAACAACTCTAACCTGAGGACAGGTAATATCCCTATTGATTTTGTGTTTTGTTTTTTTAACAAATCTTCCCATATATTTTATAAAAAATTTTTATCATAAAGTTTAATTTTATCTATCTTAAATAGAACTTTTGCTATCTTAGCTCTCCTGACATACTTGGTGATATTAATACCAGGCACATACACCTGCGAGTAATATTTCTTCTTATCATGTATTAGAAAATTATCCGAATTACCCGGTAGTATCCTAATTCTAGCATCAGTGAACGTCTTATTCATTATCGAAAAAGTTTAAAGGAACCCCACTATACAAAGGGTTATTTTTAATAATATCTCTAACACTCATAAGTATTTTACCTAAAATGTTCTTACCAACACCATCACAGACACCCCAATAGACATCCTTCCAATGATTTGTTTCTTCTAAATATTTATTTCCGGTTAATAATAATTGTTGTCTTAGCTCTGGATGTCTATAAAACTTATCATAGATAACTGTGAACATCACATCATATTTAATAGTGTCCCAATTTTCTCTCACCTCAATCTTTCTACCTTTATTTTTAGCACCATTACACGTCTCAGATAAAAACTCATTACGGATATTTATATCAATTGACTTTGCTGCTTGATAGGCATGTTCCGTAGAAGGGTATAAAATGCCTTCATACCAAACTTCAGCCAAGTGAAAATTGGATAGATATCGGTAATCACCGAAAAATCCTTTAACGTTTTCATCATCGTGAATTATATAATTCCTTTCTTTACCTAAAATAAACATATTAAATATTAATTTTCTTTTAACTTCTGAATATTTATATTAATAAATTAAATATTTGTTTCTGAATGTAATTGTATATAACGTACCTATCAATATTTAATATATAAAAATAATATGATAGTTGATGAATTTGTAAAAATGAGATGGAATTCTAATAATAAGAAGTATTATGAAGAGAAAGGATATAAATATACTAAAATGAATGATTTTTTTGACTTAAGAGTAGATGATATAATCAGTAATAGTGCAGTAGGAATTAAAGTCCGATGTGATATTTGTGATAACAGTAAAATAGTAAAATATCGATTATATCTATTAAGTATTAGTAATGGGGGTTACTTTACATGTTCACAAAAATGCTCGGTTGGTAAATCTAAACAAACTTGCCTTAAAAACTATGGGGTTGAAAGTTTCATACAATGTGATTTAGGTAAAGAGAAGATAAGAAAGACTAATATGGTTAAGTATGGTAAGGAGTATGCCAGTCAAAATGATTTAATTAAGGAGAAAGTAAAGTCAACATGTTTAGAAAGATTTGGAACAGAGTACGCTTTTAGCAATAGTGATGTAAAAGAAAAAATAAAGAAAACTTGTATTCAGAAATATGGATTTGAGTCTGCATCACAATCAGAGATAGTTAAAGATAAGATAAGGTCAACGTGCTTAGATAAGTATGGATATACACATCCTACAAGAAATAAAGAAATAATGGATAAGATAACAGATACACAAATTAAGAAGTATGGTGAAATATGGAAAAATATGGTTCCTAAGTATAATAGTAATTCAATAATATATTTAGATTTGATATCAGAAATAGTACAATTACCTATACGACACGCATTGAATAGTGGGGAGAAGAAATTTGGTAAATATTGGATAGACGGATATATAGAAGAGTATAATATATGTATTGAGTGGGATGAAAGGGGTCATGATTATAAAAAGGAATATGATATACTAAGAGAGGAATATGTGAAGAAGAATAATGGATGTGTATTTATTAGAATACATCAAGATGATTTTTTGAAAAATATAGACATTGGTATATTAGATGTTGTTAATAAGATAATGTCAATTATAGGATAATTTTTCAACAAACAATAACTTTGTCTATATAAATAAAAAATAATAATTATATATGTTACAAAATTTTGGTATTCTAACACCGTCTCATTACATAGGTCTTTCATTAAAAGATGCACAAGAAAAAGCAAAAGAACAAGGATTTACTACACGAGTTACAGAGGTAGATGGTAGTTCTCTAATTATCACCGAAGATTTAAAATCTAATAGAATTAACTTTAGACTTAGTAATAATGTAGTTACTGACGTTTATACTGGATAATATGCTTATACTAAAAATATTTATGATAGTCATGATAGTATTATCAGCACTATCTATGCTAATAGCAGAAGAAGATAAAACCATTTTTGGTATATCATGTTATAAAATTGGTTGGGTATCACTAAAGATATTAATGTCGCTATCAATATTATTTACCATTTGGTTTGTATTGATTAAATAAATTTAAAATTTCAAAATGCTAGTAATTAAAGATATAAATCGCTATCGAGATGGGGGTTCAATTGGAATTGATGTTATATATAGTAAAGGCTATAATGATACATTTGAACTTGAACAAACATTAGGACCCGAGGCTAAGTTTAAAGCACTTGTTATTAAAGCACTTGAGCAACGTATTAAACATGACAAATATGCACTTGACCAAATGCGTTAACAAACCTTTAACATTTTAACAAAAAATTGGCAATGTCATAAATATTCCTTATCTTTGTATAAATTAGGGAAATCTATGCACATAACAAAGACGATAGCTAGACAATTGGTTTCTGATCTGGCTCGTGACTACAACGTTAGGTTACATTATACCAAAACGTCTGTGAATCACGGCTACTCACGCTATTGGAATAACTCAATATCCATTAACACAAACCAAAGTGCGATTGACTTAATTTCAACCTTCTTTCACGAAATCGGGCACATATATTGTTGGAGTAATAATAAATGGATGTCATATCATGTAAACAAACCATTATCACATCTAACCAAGTATGAGCAACAAAAATATCTTAGAACTGCACTTAAAGCAGAAAGATGGGTGGATAGATGGGCTTCTACAGAAATGTCAAAGCACTTTCACGATATACCTTATCAACCCGGTTATCGATCAGTTGAGGCAGGTGAAGAATTTACAAAATATATTAAAAAATCATTACAATGGTACTAAAAGATAATTATGTCTTTCTCACAAGAAATGAATTACAAATACTTGGTTTTAATTGTATCTATATTCATCTAAAGCATGGTGATAAAAGAATAAAGCAAATAGCAAAACTTATAGGTAATGAAAAACTGAGAATACTCACAGTTAATCCAAAGGTATCTGACTTAATTGGCGCAGATAAAATCATACCCAATAAATGGTATATTATAGAAACACTAAAATATGAGGGGTCAAGTGACTACTCTGGTTATACACATTTTTCCTTCGGGTATAAATTTAAACAAAATTACATGTGGGAAGAAAGAGGCATCAAACCACTTGATAGTCCAGAAGACTTCAACAATATTATTGAAGAATATTAGGATTAATCTCATAGTTAATCAGATTATGCAGATAATAGACAGTGATGCTTACACACCCACTATCATATGAATAGATAGAAAATGTACACGCTCTTTTATGTTTATCAACACAATGAACTGAGACAACTTTCAATCCATTTAAATCTAATCTTAATGGATTAGCTACTACTTTATAATATCTATCTCTTATAAAGATAGTATCTAATGAGAAGTTTATTCTTACAAGCTTTTTCTTAGTATGTTTTGCAACATATTCATGTTTTCTTGATGACCAAACTGAGTGTGTTGAACTTGTAGATGTAAATATTATCTTAGAGTAAGATAATATTGGTAATAATAGAACTGAAATAAAGAAGAAGAAACGATACATATTAAAAAATAATTTGTTAAATTATATATTAATTTATATATTTGTAATTGAAATAAATCTTAAAATAAATGAGTAAAAGTAAAAAGTTCCTACATTCTTATATTAACGCCTACTCACCAGTAGCAGAAGAAGTAGAGGGTCAGAGAATTTGGGTGGATTATGTATCCAAGTTTGCTGATGAAGTAGAAAGTGACGCATACGGAACGGCATACGCAATCCGAAAATCTAAAAAGAAGAATCCTAAAAGAGGCCTCTTATATCTTCTGGTAGTTCTTCCCAAATAACATGTATTTGTGCATTGGTTGGTGGAATTCTATAAAATATCCTTTAGCAACAATTACTCTAAGACATGTATCATCATCAAATAATTGTCGTTGAACCATTCCAACTACTGAAACTTTGTTTGTGCCTCGTCCTCTTTTTAATGTTGTTTGTGCTAAACTCACATTGTTATCTGAAATACTATGGTTTTTTCTAGCTTTACCCCCAAAATAGCTTTCGTCCATTTCTATAATTCCATTCAACTTTGTTTCGGGCATTAACATACCTATTCTTACAAACATAATATGCGGTCTACCAACTATAACAGAGAATGACTTGTTACAATTTTTGCAAGAGTACCACCCTTGCTCGGTTTTTATCGTTTTTACGTTGTTTGTAAAAACAAAGGTTATAGAAAAATTAACCAAAATAAATTTGCTATATATGTTAATGAAACAAAAAACAAATATACAAAATAAAAATCAATTATCCATTAAAGGGATACGTGCCTTTTTATATATAGATTGTAAAA
>Ga0304729_1000293_pt1 | contig 36981 bp, 38 predicted proteins | sample C_131016_MF_Meta_FD_190475 | JGI IMG/M metagenome (GOLD analysis project Ga0304729, IMG submission 190475) | Freshwater microbial communities from Lake Croche, Canada to study carbon cycling - C_131016_MF_MetaG (v2) (version 2) | ecosystem: Environmental > Aquatic > Freshwater > Lake | place... | reverse complement strand
CATGACACGCTTGAACTCTTCGGACATGTGATTTAAGGAGCGGTCGGTGTAAACGACTGAGAACTCTAACAAACCATCTGGATCAACATTGGGGAGTAAACCTGGCATAGCAATTTCCTAGGGATTTCTGTGGTTAGACGTAAATGATACTGATTTAGCAGTTTACTGCACTGCAACCTTATTTTCTTAGATCAATTTTGCCCATTTTGACTAATCTAAGAGCAGAAATGCAGAAAAATCCACATAGCCTGATTAATCGGCGCCTAATTGCAAATGACTTTTCTGGCGCTTTTCAATGGAATTCTTTAACAAAGCAGCCACTCTATATAAGCCATGGGCAAATTTGCCATAAGGCATAGTCAAGAAGAAGCCCATCACGAAACCTAAATGAACCGTCAGCAGAGTAGCCATAGCGGCAGTGTCTCGATAAGCTAACAAGAGTAAACCTGAAGCGCTAATCAAGAATAAGAGCACGATAAACGCCCTGTCCATTGGTTTTTGACTGGCATCGCCATGGGCAGAGTTTCTTTGCAAATTTAAATACAGCAAACCTGCTGGACCAATGAGTAAACCGATGCCGCCAAGCGTTCCCAAAATTACCGGTAGGCTACTAAGAGCGTAAGGCGCAGGCCAACCGAAGGCGTAGTGATAAAGCGTTGCAACACTGGTGGCAGCAAAGCACAGCATGAAGCCATAAAAAGTGAAATGGTGAAAACGTTTTCTCCAAAGAGAAAAAGCGTCATCTTCATTATTGCAACCATCGCCATGCCCTCCTCCAAGATACTTCAGAGTCAGAGCGTCATGAGTTGCCTCCGCTGCAGCACTAGCAGAGATTACGCCAGCAGAAATGCTTCTCCAAAATTGGGTAATGCCAATTGCAATAGCTATTAATGAAAAAATAAAGACTGCACCAAACATTACTGCAAGAGTGTTGTGGGAGAAGATTGCATAGAAATTACCATCAAGTGGCCCTGAGAATAAGGAACCATTTAACAGTGCGCTCAATAATAAGAAAAAGGTGATTGATAGCGATACCGCTATTGAGACGCTAATCCCATTACTCTTATATAAAGCGCCGAATGACTGAGGCCATGCATAAGTGATATAGGTCTCTTTGCGAACCTGGGCCATAACACGGGGAATATTCACAGCAAACTCATGTGGCGATGCGTATTGACAGGCATGTAGACAGGCGCCGCAGTTATGGCACAAGTTGGCTAAATAATTTACGACGCTGGGTGTGAACTCAATCCGCCGAGTCATTGCCGGAAACACCGCACAAAACCCTTCGCAATAGCGACAAGCATTGCAGATCTGGAGCATGCGATCAGCCTCAGCCTCTGGCGTACCGGCAGCGAGACCTTTCGCTTCTTTAATTAGCAACTTAAGCTCTTGCATTTTTGGCCTCCACGCCCTGACTCTTTAATGCTTGAGCAGCCTTCGCTGCTTGGGTACCAGCAATACGGCCAAAGACGGTACCGATCGTCATGCCAATACCAGCGGCATATCCTTTGCCCAATATGTTGCCAGCCATCATTTCACCGGCAACAAATAAATTTGAACTAGGGGTGCTATTAAAACGAACAGCAGCAGTCTCGTCGGTCTTCAGGCCTAAGTAAGTAAATGTGACACCCGGACGAACCGTATAGCCATAGAAGGGTCCTGTGTCGATTGGTAAGGCCCAATGTGTTTTGGCTGGCTCTATTCCTTGGGTATGGCAGTCATCCAAGATAGTGTGATCAAAAGTGCCTACTCGACAAGCTGCGTTATAAGATTTGATTGTTTCTTGTAGCGCTTTTGGATCTAAACCTAACTTAATTGCTAACTCATCTAGAGTCTCTGCTTTTTCTCCAGGAAATACTGGGGGCATAAATCGACCCAATACTTTTGAATCAATAATAGAATAGGCAATCTGACCTGGTTGTTGAGCCACTAAGCGCCCCCAAAATGCGTAACGCTTAGGCCAAAAGTCTTCACCCTCATCAGAGAAACGTTGGGCATTTTTATTCACCACAACTCCAAATGAAACTGCATCGATTCGAGTACAGATGCCGCCATCATATAAAGGTGCCCGCGCATCTACAGCAACCATATGTGCTTGGGTTGGATCACTTACTGAATCAGCCCCTAAGGAAATGAGTTGCTTGAGTAAAACGCCCTTGTTAAATCTAGTGCCGCGAATGAGGAAATTATCTGCCGGGGATTCTCCATATTGATTAACTCCCCAAGCTTCCTTAAGCCATTCACGATTAGACTCAAAACCGCCCGCCGCCAAGACACAGGTTTTTGCTTCGATACGTTCATCACCAATATAAGCAGCTATAAATTTTCCATCTTTGATTTCTACTGAAGAGACTGGGGATTCATATCTAATCTGAATGCCTAACTTTTCTGCGCTGCGATAGTAAGCATTGACTAAGGCTTTACCGCCACCCATGAAAAAAGCATTAGTACGAGAAAGATTTAAGGTGCCTGATAAAGGCGCCTGAAAGTGCACACCATAATGGCGCATCCAATCTCTACATTGTGATGAACTACGAATGACCAATCTTGCTAAGAACTCATCGGTGATCCCACTGGTAACTTTTAAAACATCTTGCCAGTATTCCTCTTCAGAATAAGCTTCAAGCATGACATCTTGAGGCTCATCATGCATTGCACGGATATTACGAGTGTGAGAAGAATTTCCGCCGCGCCAATCTTTGGGCGCAGCCTCTAGAAGCAAAACGCTAGCGCCCGCCTCCCGGGCCATCAAGGCAGCGCACAAGGCAGCATTGCCACCACCAATCACTAATACATCTACCATGGCTCAAACTTCAATAGAAAGGAAATACTTTACTGTTTTTTCAGCTTTCTTACCTAGACGTAGGTCAAGACTTAGCAGATCGGCCTAGGGCTGATGAAACCCAGATGCCAGTCACGATCAAAGCAAATGCCAGACCGTGGAATAACTGTGGAGGCTCACCCAAGATAGCGGCGGAAAAAACTGCTGTAAATAATGGAATGAAATTCGCAAAGAAAGCTGCGACTGTAGGTCCAGCCCCATTCACGCCTAAGCCCCAGCAACGATAAGCAATCAATGAGGGGCCAATAGCCACAAATAGGATAAGGGAAATAGTCCAGAGATTGAGTTCTAAATAAGCATGCCCAGAGACAATCTCATAACTATCAAAGAATCCTGTCCACAAGAAGCCCACAAATACCTGTGCCATTAAAAATTGTGCCCAAGGCCACTGCCGCTCATTACTTGAACCAGGTCTAGTCAACATCCAACTGTATAAAGCCCATGTGATAGTAGCTAGCATGATTAAAAGGTCGCCAAGTACCATTTGCATCGAAAGCAGGGTCGATAAATCGCCTCTCGTTAATACAACCGCAACTCCGAGAAGCGAAACAACTGCACCAACTGCCTGCAACAAGCGCGGTTTAGTTTGGTAAAAAACAGCACCAATTAATAACATCCAAATAGGCATGCTTGCGCCAATCAAAGTAACATTGATAGCTGTTGAAGTCTCTAAGGCGAGATATAGCAGAGCGTTGTAACTACCCACACCAAATAAACCTAAAAGTAGAAAGCGCCGCTTGTTTAGCCATAAAGCGCTACTAGGCGCAAAAACCCTCCAGCCTAAGGGAAGTAGCAGCAAGGCCGCAAGGCCCCAACGTACCGTGCTTAAAGTGACTGGTGAAACAGCCCCGCTAGCAACCAATACACGACCTGCAATCGCATTACCAGCCCATAAGGCCGTAGCTGTCAATAAGTACGCGATTGTTGCAAGGTTCAGTTGAGGCATTCAAGGGTTCTAAGAGGGATACCCTAGCATTGTAGAAACAAATCCCAGGTATTGCTAAGATAGAGCTTAATTAGGTAAATGCCTCATATAAAAGGCATTCAACAGAAGGATACATTGTGGCAATCATTACCAATATCGAAGACCTAAGGGTACTCCACAAAAAACGTACTCCTAAGATGTTTTATGACTATGCTGATTCAGGATCTTGGACCGAATCTACTTACCGTGCTAATGAATCTGAATTTCAGAAAATAAAACTACGTCAACGTGTAGCAGTTGATATGAGCAATCGCACTACGAAGACAACAATGGTAGGTCAAGAAGTAAGGATGCCTGTAGCACTTGCTCCTACTGGACTAACAGGTATGCAGCATGCTGATGGTGAAATTCTGGCTGCTAAAGCAGCAGAAAAATTTGGTGTTCCTTTTTGCTTATCCACGATGAGTATCTGTTCCATCGAAGATGTGGCCGAGCACACTACCAAACCATTTTGGTTTCAACTCTATGTCATGAAAGATCGCGGGTTTATTGAGCGCCTGATTGAACGCGCTAAAGCAGCTAAGTGCTCCGCTCTAGTTCTCACATTAGATTTGCAGATTTTGGGACAACGTCATAAAGACCTCAAGAATGGTCTGAGCGCCCCACCGAAGCTGACGATCGCTAACATGATCAATATGGCAACCAAGCCACGCTGGTGCCTTGGCATGGCGATGACGCCACGCAGAACTTTCCGCAATATTGTTGGGCATGCAAGCGGCGTAGGCAATATGTCCTCTCTCTCATCTTGGACTGCCGAGCAATTTGATCCAGGATTAAGCTGGAACGACGTAGAGTGGATTAAAAAACTCTGGGGTGGAAAACTCATCATCAAAGGAATTTTGGATGAGGAGGATGCTCGCCTAGCTGCAAATACAGGCGCTGATGCCTTAATTGTTTCCAATCATGGGGGTCGACAATTAGACGGCGCCATCTCTAGTATTGAAGCACTTCCAGGAATCGTGGCAGCGGTTGGCAAAGATATCGAAGTTTGGATGGATGGCGGCATTCGTTCTGGCCAAGATGTTCTAAAAGCTTGGGCCTTAGGTGCGCGTGGCACGATGATTGGCAGGCCTTTTCTCTATGGCTTAGGCGCTATGGGCGAGGCGGGAGTTACCAAGTGCCTGGAAATCATTCAAAATGAATTGGATATTACTATGGCATTTACTGGACATCGCGATATCCAGAATGTGACTAAAGATATTTTGTACCCAGGAACCTTTTAAATTACACAGATCCTGAACTACCCTCTCCTTGTTTTTGGAATTTCATTCCTAGTATTTGCATTGGCTGTTTGGTTTGGCAATGCCATATTAAGCTGCTATCGCACTAAGGATACCGAGACTTCAGAAGATCTTGGAATTATTCAAACGGCGACACTCACCCTACTTGCCTTAATTATTGGCTTTACTTTCTCGATGGCGATTGATCGTCATGATCAACGTGAGCTCCTTGAGGAGAGTGAAGCTAATGCAATTGCTACAGAATACCTCAGGGCCGACTTGCTGCCTCTAAAGTTAGCTGCCGACACCCAGGACTTACTCAAGCAGTATCTTGATCAGCGTATTCTGTTCTACACCAGAAAAAGCCACGAGCAGGTGCAAGAGATCAATCAGAAAACAGATGCAATACAGCAAACACTCTGGAATGGGATTTTGCCAATTGCTCGCATGAATCAAAGCCCCACTATCGCACTAGTAGTGGCAGGGATGAATGATGTATTCAATTCTCAAGGCTATGTGCAAGCCGCATGGTGGAATCGCATACCCAATACTGCATGGGCGCTGATGACGGCAATCGCTATCTGCGCAAATCTATTAGTAGGATTTGGGGCGCGGAACTTTAAGAAGAACATTGCCTTGTTCATGATTTTCCCTTTTGTTATCGCCGTCTCATTTTTCTTGATTGCTGATATTGATAGCCCAAGAGGCGGCGTCATTCGGATTGAGGCGCGAAACTTGATTACACTGAAGAATGCATTAAATCCAATGAAGATCCAAAGCTCTTCTCAAGGCAGTAATTAGGCATCACCATAAAGGCGGTACATATGAAACGTGTTGTTGATGTATTTAAGAAACATGGCCGTGAGCTCGTTTGGACTTATGTAATCGACCTTCAAAATGATGATGAATTTCATCCTGGCCAACTTGACTTTGAAGCAGAGGCACTCAGACTCTCCCAGATTGATAAAAGGGGTCTGGTGAACGAGCTTAGCGCTAAAGTCAGGCTGAATTAAGTAGCTAAGCCTACTTTCTAGGGCCGGAATAGGGGAAATTACCCATATAGTTGTTATTGTTAATGAGATTCATTATCATTTAAAATGAATCTTTTAATTAATAACAGCTCAATATGTCCAAAACCCGCTATCACCCCGCATCTATCTTTCTTCACTGGTTTGTATTGCTACTAATCATTGCAGCATTAATTGCCATCGAGTTAAAAGGGCAATTCCCCAAGGGAAGCGAACCACGTGAGCTTTGTAAAACTGTCCATGGCGTGTTCGGACAGCTCATTTTTCTAGCAATGGCTCTACGGCTAATGGTTCGTTTCACTTATGGCGTTCCTAAGCCTACGAACCCAAAACCTTTAGTCATCTCTTTAGCTAAAACAATGCATTGGCTAATGTATGCCCTACTATTAATATCGCCTGTCTTTGGCATTCTGTATTTTCAGTACGGCGGCAAGGAAATTCATTTCTTTGGTTTGGTATGGCCTCAACTAGTTACCCCTAATCCGGAGATGAAAAAACTAGCTGAGGGGATCCATGAGTTTTTAGGAAATACCCTTTACTTTTTGATTGGCGCTCATGCATTAGCAGCTTTATGGCAACATTATGTTGTCAAGGACGATACACTTCGTCGCATGTTAAATAAAGTTAAAGCGCAAGCTTAGGAGTTAGCAAAATATGAAGCCCTTATCTAAAAGAGCAAAGATGGCTGTTGGATGGACAATATTAATGACTGTAGTTGGCACTGCCATGCTGCATCAGTGGCAATTCTTTGCCATGGGCTGTGCCTCGATTGCCTTTCTCCTGGTTGCCAACCACTACGATCTCCTCAAGGATCCTGAAGACAAAAAATAAACCCCGCTTCTAAGAACGGGGTTTATTTACCTAATCTCAATGGCTTTAAAGCGTTGGGTAATCGGTATAGCCAACTTCTTTTCCGCCATAGAAGGTGGCACGGTTATATGGATTTAGCGGAGCATTCTGCTCAAAGCGCTCTACTAAATCTGGATTGGCGATATAAATACGGCCATAAGCAACTGCGTCAGCCAAACCTTCTTCTAGAACCTTATCGCCTAATGCTTGATCATAGCCGCCTGCAGTAATAAATTTACCTTGATAGGCTGCACGGAAAAGCTCTGAAGTCACAGGAGCCTCTTCATTTACCTGATCACCACCACCAGCAGTAGTTGCGCGCGGCTCGATCATATGGACGTAGGCTAGGTTATAGCCATTTAATTTATTGATTGCTGCAGTAAAGAGTGCAATCGGATCGCTATCGCCGATATCGTTGAAGGTGCCATAAGGAGAAAGACGAATACCTACACGATCACTTGAGAACACTTTAGTAACAACCTGGATCACTTCACCTAAAAGGCGTAAACGATTTTCGACAGAACCGCCATACTGATCGCTACGTTGATTGGTCTTATCTTGTAAGAACTGATCTAATAAGTAGCCATTTGCAGAGTGAATTTCAATGCCATCAAAGCCGGCAGCTTTAGCATTTTGCGCTGCGACCTCAAACTCTTTTAATAAGCGTGCAATATCATCAAGGCTCATTGCTTTAGGAGTCTCATAATCATGAAGCTTCCAATCTGCCCCATAAGTCTGCCCAGCTGCAGCAATTGCTGAAGGAGCTTCTGGTACACCCTGCTCTGGATGCAAAGAAGAATGGGAAATACGGCCTACGTGCCATAACTGAGAAACAATAGATCCGCCCTTCGCATGAACTGCTTCAACAATTTCTTTCCAGGCCTCGGTTTGTGCTGATGAATAAATGCCAGGCGTTGCTGGATATCCCATGCCCAGTGGAGAAATTTGGGTTGCCTCAGTAATAATCAAGCCAGCACTTGCACGTTGTGCGTAATAAATCTTTGCCAAAGGATTTGGTACATCACCGGCGACTGCGCGCATCCTTGTTAATGGTGCCATTACAAGGCGGTTCTTTAATTGGAGTGAGCCAAGATTAATTGGGGTGAACATGATTTCTTTACCGGACATCTGAAGCCTTTTTTATGAATGCGTGTGTTGGGATCGGCTACTGTAACAAGAATTGATGAATTTTGCCGAATATTGCAGAATTGCCCAGCTCAAGAAAAAAAATGAGATTAAATTTAAAATAGAGGTCTGATATTCAGGAGATAGATATGAAAACTTGGCAATGTATCGTATGCGGCTTTATTTATGACGAGGCACAAGGCTTGCCAGAAGATGGCATCGCGCCTGGAACCTTATGGGCAGATGTTCCAGATAACTGGGAATGTCCAGATTGCGGTGTAGCGAAATCTGACTTTGAAATGGTTCAGGTATAAGCTAGACGTTTCCACTGTTGTGGCTTGATTGATCTGTTTGCTTTAATTAGGAGCTTGGCTTTGACTCAAAATACACCTGATTCATCCACTATTGTCATCATTGGCAGTGGCTTGGCTGGATACACTCTGATTCGTGAAATTCGCAAATTAGACAAAGCTATACCGATTACTTTAATTACGCGCGAGCCTGGATATTTTTATTCCAAACCGATGCTCTCTACTGCTCTTGCAAGTAAAAAAGAGGCTAGCCAACTGATTACTTCAGCATCTGAAGGCATGGCATCACAATTAGAAATCAATATCCTCTCTCAGACTGATGTCAGTGTAATTAATACCGCCACACAAATACTGCAAACTAGTGCAGGTGCAATCTCCTATGGAAAGCTAGTACTGGCCTTAGGGGCAGATCAAATACGCCTACCTTTAGAAGGTAATGCCGCAAGCGAAGTTCTCACTGTGAATGATCTAGAAGATTACGAAAAATTTCGTCAGGCGATTATAGGTAAAAAGAAGATAGCGATACTTGGTGCAGGCTTAATTGGCTGCGAATTTGCAAATGATTTAGTTATAGGTGGCTATGAGGTCGATGTGATTGATCTTGCCCCACAAGTACTCGGTCGTCTACTACCTGAAGCGGCAGCCAAAGTACTCCAAAATAAACTGGGTGAAGCTGGTGTCCGTTGGCACTTCTCCACCACCGTCCAAACAGTCAATCGCAATGGTGATACCCTAGAAATTAGCCTAGCCAATGGCGTTTCTATTACTTGTGATGTAACTCTCTCTGCTGTTGGCTTGAGGCCTAGATTAGATTTAGCTCGGGCTGCAGGAATGAAGACTGGGGTAGGCATTCAGGTGAATCGCGATCTAGAAACTAGTTCTAGCAATGTGTACTCGCTCGGCGATTGCGCAGAGGTTGATGGTCTAGTCCTGCCTTATGTCATGCCTATCATGCAAGCTGCGCGGGCATTAGCACCAACACTGCTTGGACAAGTCACAGCACTTAGCTACCCAGCAATGCCTGTGATGGTGAAAACTCCTGCACTACCAACAGTTGTATCGCCACCAGCCAAAGGTATCGATGGCCAATGGAAAACAACTGCTATTGAAGGTGGCATTGAAGCTCGCTTTGAGGCCGCTGATGGCAAGCTACTGGGATTTGCATTAATGGGAACTGCTACGGCGCAACGCGCTGCCCTGACGAAAGAACTACCGCCTATATTGCAATAGTTTGAATGGCAATAAAAAGGCCCGCAATGCGGGCCTTTTCTTTAATGCAGAGGAAGCGATTAAGAAATAACTACGAACCAAGTAGCATTGTGTGACTGAGCACTCATCAAGAACAACATTGGTACTGAGAGCACTGTATTAATACGGGAAGTCAACATTGCAACACGTGCAGATTTTGCTTTGACATCAGCCTCAACAGCAACGATACCAAGCGCACGTTTTTGATTTGGCCAAATAATGAACCAAACGTTGAATGCCATTACTAAAGCAATCCACATACCTAAACCGATTGCACGGAAAGGAGCTTGCAATGTGAAGGCTTGATGTGCGTAGCCATTTAAGATAGCTACGATCAAACCAGTGAGAACAGTGAAGAGTGCTGCCCAACGGAACCAAAATAATGCAGTTGGGGCAATCACTTTACCAATCGCTGGTTTTTGCTCATCAGGAATTTTAGGCATGGAAGGAATTTGCACAAAGTTGAAGTACCAGAGCAAACCGATCCACATCACACCACACATCACATGTAGCCAACGAAATACGAAAGGCAATTCAGGAGAGCTAAAGTTACCGCCCAGAGCAAGGATGATGAGAATGAGGAGTACGAAGCCAGCTAAAACAGTACGTCCTAAAGAGGTCAAGATTGATGCCATGAAAGGATCTCCTATGAGTAATAATGGGTCTAACTATAAACGATTCTCGCGGTTTTGCTCGATCCTGTAAAAATTTATAAATCTTACTTAAAATAGACACTTAGCTCATTTTAGGGCGCAAAATCCACCCATCTATATGACAAGCACCATATCCCCTCAAAACCTGAAAAGAATCTATATCCAAGAGGTAGTTACTCGAGATGGATTTCAGGCAGAAAGTGCATTTGTGCCTACTGAACAAAAAATTGCATTAATCAATCGCTTGAGTCGCGCTGGTTACGCCAAGATTGAAGTAAGTTCTTTTACTAGCCCTAAAGCTATCCCCATGTTGGCAGATGCTGAAGCAGTCATGCGCGGAATTGATCGTGTGCCAGGCGTTGAATATACCGTCCTCATTCCGAACCTTAAAGGCGCTGAACGCGCCTTAAGTGTTGGAGTTGATGAATTTAATCTCGTGATGTCAGTGAGTGAAGCACACAACCAAGCCAATCTCAAAATGAGTTGTGAAGACTCTTTCAAAGGCTTGACCTCTGTGATTGACTTGGCACACACCAACAATACTGCTGTGAATATTTCTTTATCCACCAGCTTTGGATGCCCCATGTCAGGGGTGACTTCTTTGGTAAAATTAATGGGCTGGGTTGATCGCTTTGCCGCTGTTGGTGTCCGTGGCATCACAGTCTGTGACACGACAGGTATGGCCAATCCAGCGCAAGTTCAATCTGTCTGCGAAGCTGTGCAAGCCAAATATCCTCAGCTGCAATGGACTTTACATTTTCATAATACGCGTGGTATGGGTCTTGCCAATGCCCTGGCCGCCGTCAATAGTGGGATTGATCGCTTTGACTCCTCATTGGGCGGCTTGGGTGGCTGCCCTTATGCTCCAGGTGCAACAGGTAATATCTGCACCGAAGAGTTGGTACATATGTTTGATCTGATGGGCTTTAATACCAATATGCAGATCGATGCTCTACTAGATTGCTCTCAAGATCTGCAATCTCTCATTGGGCGCGCCTTACCCAGTCAATTATTAATGGCCGGAAAAGTTGATAGACTCTATCAAGCTCCCTGCCAACCTTAAAAAAACTGATCTGACCAAAGGATGCTAGTCATGCTCCACTTCATTAAATCTATAATCGTTTCATTGAGCATTTGCAGCTTCTTTTTATCCACTGCAAATGCACAAGAATTTCCACCAAAGAAAACCATCACGATTGTTGTTGGCTTCGCAGCTGGAGGCTCAGCAGATAGTGCAGCACGTATCATCGCCAAAAAACTGAGCGAAGATCTAGGGCAAAATGTCATTGTCGATAACAAGCCAGGGGCTGGTGGCAATATTGCGCACGCCTATACTGCTAATGCGCCTGCTGATGGATCTATTATCTTGTTTGGCTCAATCGGACCATTATCTATCGCGCCACATCTCATGAAATTACCGTATGACCCTCAAAAAGATTTAGCTCCTCTGACGATGGGCGTCACCTTTCCAAATGTCTTAGTAGTCATTCCAGAGTTAGGCGTAAAGAATTTCAAAGAATATATCGCAATGGCCAAAAAGAATCCCGGCAAGATTACCTTTGCGTCCACAGGCAGTGGATCTGCCTCCCATCTACAAGGCGAGCTCTTGAACGTCCGTGCAGACATTGATACCGTGCACATCCCTTATAAAGGGGGCAGCCCTGCAATGGTTGATCTCCTTGGCGGCAGAGTCTCATCCTACTATTCAGCTCTAGCGACTGCTGATCCCTACATCAAAAATGGCAAGTTGATTCCGATTGCAACTACTGGCCTAAAACGCGCGCCCACTCTTCCCAATGTCCCAACTATTGCAGAGTCAGGCTACCCTGGATTTGACGCTAGCAACTGGTATGCATTTGTGGCGCCAGGAAAAACACCAGATATTATTTTAGAAAAATGGAATAAAGCACTGGTGGCCGTGCTTAAAGACAAAGCCACTAATACGCAGTTAGCAGACCATGGTTTAACCCCAAACCCTGGAAGCCGCGAGGATCTAGCAAAGTACATCGCAAGCCAATCAGTCACCTGGGGAAAAATTATTACTGATCGAAAAATAACTGCTGAGTAGAACACCCAAGGGCTATTAATCAAAGCTACTGCTTAGCTTTTACTGGGCTGTCCAGCCGCCATCCATATTCCAAGCAACACCCCGAACTTCTGAGGCATCCGGACCACAGAGAAATACAGCTAAAGCAGCCAACTGCTCTGGAGTTACAAACTCTCCAGAGGGTTGCTTCTCAGAAACCAAAGCAATCTTAGCGGCATCATTTGAGATACCCTCTCGCTGCGCGCGAGCATCTACCTGCTTTTGAACTAAGGGGGTCAAGACCCAGCCTGGACAGATTGCATTACAAGTAATACCAGTCCTTGCATTTTCAAGGGCAGTCACTTTAGTCAAGCCAACAATGCCATGCTTGGCTGCAACATAGGCAGATTTTTGAGGGGAAGCTACTAAACCATGCGTAGAGGCAATATTAATAATGCGGCCCCAGTTACGTTTTTTCATACCTGGTAATACATGATGTGTTGTATGAAATGCAGAACTGAGATTGATGGCAATAATCGCATCCCACTTATCTGTTGGAAAGTCTTCGATGCTTGCTACGTATTGAATACCAGCATTATTAATCAAAATATCTAGTGAGCCGAAACGTTTTTCAGTCTGCTTAATCAGATCTTCGATTTCAGCAGGCTTGGTCATATCGGCGCCATGGTAATCCACCTCTACACCACATGCTTTGATTTTTGCGATCGCTTCGTCTTTCTCACCAAAGCCATTCACCATAATGTTCACGCCTTGCTTTGCTAAAGCAATTGCCATTCCCAAACCAATGCCACTCGTAGAGCCAGTGACTAAAGCTGTTTTACCTTTTAAAAAAGACATATGAATATTCTCAACAAGTGAAGTAATAAAAACATAGGATACAACGAATCGATTTAGATCAAATGCAGCCAATGGCCTAATTGATGCCAAAAACTATTGGGGACTAAGGTTAGCAACCATGTCATAGTGAGGTAACGCAGTAATTTACCAATAAACATGTAAATCAGGCACGGAAGCCAAGCTAAGCGGAGCCAGCCCGCTGCAATACATAGAGGGTCACCAAAACCTGGTAACCAAGACAAGAGCAGCATCTTAGGGCCCCACGCTATTAACCATTCTCGTAAGCGTCCATTACTGCTTGATGTATCAGATTTCATTTTTTTGTTGGCTATCAATCCCAGCCACCAATCGAACATACCGCCCAGAGTATTGCCAACGGTTGCAACCAAAATCGCAATCCAATACAGACTAGGATTAAGCTCGGTATACCCAAACAAAATAGGCTCTGAACCGATTGGCAGTAAGGTCGCAGAAACAAAAGCGCTAATAAAGACAGCCGGCAATCCAACGGATGGCATACCAAACCACCCAAAAAAACTCTGGAGGGCTTGATCCATTAAGAGAGGACCCCAGATTTTTTCAGGATAGTAATTTGTTCCTCAGTCAGGCCAGCAGATTTAAGTACTTCGTCAGTATGCTCTCCCAAGGTAGGAGCTCGATAACGAATGGATCCAGGATTTTGAGAAAGCTTAGGAATAATTCCGGGGACCTGTACTTTGAGGCCATTGGCTGCTTCCACAGTCTCAATTACGCCACGGGCACGATAGTGGGGATCTTCAGCAATATCTTTTGCCGTATAAATCTTGCCAGCAGGAACTTCCGCCTCCAGCAAGCCTTTCAGAACTTGATCCAAAGTTAATGTTTTTGTCCAAGCATTAATCGCCTCATCAATTTCAGCGACCCGTTTGGCGCGACCGTCATTAAATGCCAATGTAGGATCTTCGCCCAGGTCTACTCTACCAATGAGAATCATCAAGCGCTTATAGATAGAGTCCCCGTTGCCAGCGATCAAAACATACTGCCCATCAGCACATCGATAGGCATTAGAGGGGGCAATCCCTGGCAAAGCGCCCCCGGCAGGCTGACGTATCGCACCAAATGCTGAATACTCTGGCAATAGACTTTCAGTTAAATTAAAGACTGCCTCATACAAAGCGACATCAATCATTTGGCCCTGGCCCCCACGAGCATCTCGCTCATACAAAGCGAGCAATACGCCAAGCGCACCATGTAAACCTGCAATCGTGTCGCCAAGAGATACGCCTGCCCTGACTGGCACTTCATTCGGGTGGCCAGTGATATAACGCAAGCCAGCCATCGCTTCGCCAATTGCTGCGAAACCAGGCTCATCACGTCTAGGTCCATCCTGCCCATAACCAGAGATGCGCAACATGATGAGTTTTGGATTGGCTTGATGTAACTCTTCCCAACCTAAGCCCCACTTCTCTAATGTGCCTGGTCGAAAATTTTCTATGACGACATCTGCTTCAAGCGCTAGCTTTCTGGCAATTGCCTGTCCTTCTTTGACGCGCAGATCTAAGCAAATAGATTGTTTATTACGCGATTGCGCTTGCCACCAAACCGATGTTCCTTCATGCAGCATGCGCCACTTACGCAGTGGATCCCCAAGACCTGGAGCCTCGACCTTAATCACCTCTGCCCCAAAATCAGCTAGTGTTTTTGAGGCAAACGGGCCAGCAATGAGCTGACCTAACTCTAAAACTTTGACCCCAGAAAGGATTTGTTGGTGATTCTTTTGCATTTGAAAGCTCATGCCCCTTGTGTATCTATGTATCCAGATTATCTAGGCTATTTTCGCCTGATTTTGATCATTTTCCAGGATTTTCAAATCTTGCTTAAACTAGCGTCTAAATCACAAAATAAACCATCCAACCTATAAAACGAGAGTTTCATGAATCACCCTATTCCTAAGCCAGATCAATACCAAGAAATACGCGAAGCCTTACGAGACCTCTGTGGCGCATTTGACTCAGCCTACTGGCAAAAAGTAGATTATGAACGGGGCTACCCAGAGGCTTTTGTAAAAGCCTTGACCGAGGCTGGCTGGTTAGCAGCTTTAATACCAGAAGAATATGGTGGCTCTGGATTAGGTTTAGCAGAAGCCTCCGTCATCATGGAAGAAATTAATTTCTCGGGCGGCAACGCTGGCTCTTGTCATGGGCAGATGTACAACATGGGGACATTACTTCGCCATGGATCTGAAGCACAGAAAAAAATGTACCTACCAAATATTGCCAGTGGAAAACTGCGTCTACAAAGCATGGCAGTGACAGAGCCCACTACTGGTACTGACACTACCAAACTAAAGACTACTGCCGTCAAAAAAGGTGACAAGTATGTTGTGAATGGTCAGAAAGTTTGGATCTCTCGTATTCAGCATTCTGATCTCATGATTTTGCTAGCTCGCACTACCCCAATTAATGAGGTGCAACGCAAATCAGAAGGGATGTCGATCTTCATCGTCAATCTTGCGGATGCAATTGGGAAAGGGATGGAAGTGCGGCCCATTGCCAATATGGTAAATCATGAAACGAATGAAGTGTTTTTTGATAACTTAGAGATACCGGCAGAAAATCTCATTGGCACAGAGGGTCAAGGCTTCAAATACATCTTAGATGGCCTCAATGCAGAGCGAGTTCTGATTGGAGCAGAATGCATTGGTGATGCCTATTGGTTTATTGACCGCGCACGACGCTATGCTAATGATCGCGTAGTGTTTGATCGCCCGATTGGCAAAAACCAAGGTATTCAGTTTCCAATTGCCGATAGCTATATCGAAACTGAGGCCGCTAATCTAATGCGCTTTAGGGCATGCGATCTGTTTGATAAACATGAGCCCTGTGGGCCAGAGTCCAACATGACTAAATACTTAGCTGCTAAAGCATCCTGGGAAGCAGCCAATGTTTGCTTACAAACCCATGGTGGCTTTGGCTTTGCTAATGAATACGATGTTGAACGTAAATTTAGGGAAACCCGCCTCTATCAAGTTGCGCCAATCTCAACAAACTTGATTTACTCCCATATTGCAGAACATGTTCTTGGTTTGCCAAGATCCTTCTGATAGACCATTGAAATGAGCATTCGTCCACTAGATGGAATTACTGTTGTTTCACTCGAACATGCTATTGCTGCTCCCTTTTGTACGCGCCAGCTAGCTGATCTAGGCGCTAGAATTATTAAGGTAGAACGTCCGGGAGGAGGCGATTTTGCTAGGGCTTACGATAAACAAGTGAAAGGTCTTTCATCTCACTTTGTTTGGGTGAATCGCTCTAAAGAGAGTTTGACTCTAGATTTGAAGCAAGCTTCAGCTCTAAGAGTTTTAAAAACTCTTTTAAAAACTGCGGATGTTTTAGTACAAAATTTAGCACCCGGCGCTGCTGCACGCATGGGTCTCACTGCTGAGCTTTTACAAAAAGAGAATCCTCAATTAATTTTGTGTGATATCTCTGGATATGGAAACAATGGCCCCTATCGCGATAAAAAAGCTTACGATCTTCTGATTCAGAGTGAAGCTGGGTTTCTATCGGTGACGGGCACACCAGAAAGTCCAAGTAAGGCAGGCAACTCTATTGCTGATATTGCTGCAGGCATGTATGCCTATACCAATATCTTAGCGGCCTTATTGCAAAGAGGAAAAACTGGTAAAGGCACAGTGATTGATATCTCCATGCTGGAATCACTCGGCGAATGGATGAGCTTTCCACTGTATTACGCTTATGATGGTGCTGATGCACCCCCTAGAAATGGGGCCTCGCATGCCACTATTTACCCATATGGCCCCTTCAAGGCTGGCGATGGCAAGACAGTGATGCTAGGACTTCAAAACGATCGTGAGTGGGTGCAATTCTGTGAAATAGTATTAGAGAGTCCCACACTTGCTCAAGATGAGCGCTTCGCTAACAACTTCAAGCGTAATGAAAAGCGTACTGAATTACTCGAAATCATTAATGCCTGTTTTAGCAAACTCACATCTGAGCAGTTAATTGCTCGATTAGAGCAAGCGCAAATTGCCAATGCCCACTTAAATGATATGGAAGGCCTTTGGAAGCACGAACAATTAAAGGCGCGTAATCGTTGGACAGAGGTGGGAACGCCTAATGGAAGTATTGCAGCACTGTTACCACCAGGTTTAAATGATACTTACGACTACCGTATGGATCCTGTTCCGGCTGTAGGCGAACACACGGACGGTATTTTGAAAGAGCTGGGTTTGGCAGACTCTGATATTGCCAGCATGCGTGCCTCTGGCGCAATTTAAAGCAGCGGTGATGTGAGATGAGCGGCATTTTCTAAGTAATGATGCCAGCGCGGCCGTCTTATCCAATGCTCGAGATCCACATATTCAGATTTTTCTAAATAAGAATTAATCAGTGTTTGGAGTTTGTCGCAGAAATCTTCGTTATACACAATCAGACTGATCTCAAAGTTCAAGCGTAGGCTTCTCTGATCAAAGTTGACCGATCCAAAGATTGCAATTCTTTTGTCGACTAATAAGCTTTTAGTATGCAGCAGGCCACCATCAAACTCAGCAATCTTGACTCCTGATCGCAATAAGTCACTGTAATAACTTTTGCTACTCCAAGCAACCAATGTTGAGTCATTTAATTTTGGAATTATCAAGGTGACATTGACACCCCTTCTAGCGGCTGCCATGAGCGCTTGTAATAAACCATCATCAGGACCAAAGTATGGAGTTGTAATGGTGAGTTCTTCTCGAGCATCAATAATTGCAGAAAGCAGCACTTGATACAAAATATCATCTCGATAAACAGGCCCAGAGGCTAGTTTCTGGGCTATAACAGAGCCCACGTGGGGCGTTGCAGTTGGAATGCATTCATTAAAATGGGTAATGCTAGGGTTATCAACACTCCAATCGAAAGCAAATGTCAGCTCAAACTGCGCAGCGACTGGGCCTTCGACACGCACCATAGCATCAACCCACTCGCCTACACCGGAATCCTGTTTAAATGTCCGTGGATCTACTAGGTTCATGCTACCTGTCCAAACAATAGTGCCATCCACTACAAATATTTTTCGATGCAAACGTAAATCGGCACGTCTAAATTGAAATCTACCAATCTGAATTGGTAAGGCCTCCGTTACCTGAATACCAGCATTACGAAAACGTGCCGGCCATTTGGATTTGAACCAGTCTTTACTTCCCAATGAATCTAGCATGACGCGGCAAGCAACACCCCGTTTTGCAGCAGTAATGAGGGCTTCACCAACTTCATCAGCAGATCCACCTAGAGCCCAAATATAAAACTCGAGGTGAAGGCTTATCTTTGCTTGATTAATCTCATCAATAAAGCACTGCAAAATCTTGAGCGAATCAGTATGTAGCTCAACCTTATTACCAGCAACAACAGGAGAGCCATTCTTAGCCTCCGCTAAAAGACTTAAGGCTCTTCCCTCCAGGGGCATATGTTGCCTATCACCAGCATAGTCTTGGCATACTTTTTGGGTAATGCGTGTGTACTCAAGATTCATGCGGCTAATTTTTTTGGTGAGCTTGCGACCTATAGGGCGCTCTCCAATGAGCACATACAAGCTAATACCGAGAACAGGGAAAGTCATCACAATGAAAATCCAGGCGAATGCTACCCCTACTGGCCTTCTAACGGAAATAATGATGCCAATAAAGTAAGTAACTAATCCAAAGTGAATGAATAAGAGCCAATTGATATTGAGCTCAAAGAAATGTCTTAGGAAAATACTCAGTAGATCATTCATATCAATTCCAGTTCCGCCGCTATTCCTAGATGATCTGATAGTTTCATCCAGTCGTGCAAAATTTCTGCAGAATGAATCTTCAGGCCGCGCACATAAATCCGATCCATTGCCAATAAGGGCTTCATGCTAGGAAAAGTCTTAGCTGGCGAGCCAGTCAAAACCTCAAAGACTTCTTCAAACCCGGCTGCTTTCATTGGTGCGCCTACCCGATTGCGCCAATCGTTAAAGTCTCCAGCGACAATGGTTGGGCCTTGCTGGGTTAGCTCTTCAATATGTCCAATAATTTGTTCTAACTGACGCTCTCTACCCCGCTCAAATAAAGCTAAGTGCACGCAGAAACAATGAATGGGCTGGTCGACTCCATCAAGCCGAGTAACGCTATGGAGTAAGCCCCGTCTCTCAAAACGATATGCTGAGATATCGTAATTTAATCCTTTGTGCAGTGGGTGCTTAGACAGAATTGCATTGCCATGGTGACCGTCTGGATACTCCATGTTTTTCCCATAATGCCAGTCGTGCCAAAAGTCTTCCGATAGAAAGTGGGTTAACTCTGTTAAAGGCCATTGCCCAAATCGCCGAATTCTTCCTCGATGCTCTTGCTGTAATTCCTGCAGAAATAATAAGTCTGGGTGATGACTTCGCATCCTTTGCCGCAACTGATAAATAGTTGAGTGCCTGTGCAAAGGAGAAACTCCTTTATGCACATTCATACTCATGACAGTGAAGCGAGCGCCTCTACTCTGAGTCATTAAAACTGTCCTGCTGCATGCTGACGCCGAACTCGTGCCAAATAAATCTCGCCCTCAACCAAATCTTGGCACTGCATGCATTTATTACAAATGGATGCCTGATCCCGCAACTCCTCGATTGAGTCGATAGGATGGGTATCAAGGTACTCTCGGAGATCCACATCAAGGATCTCGTTGCAGAGGCAAACTACTTCGGCCATCAGTCGGAAAATAGGGCTATAAATTGCATTAAGCTCATTTTGCCATTGCCTTGATAGAATCAAGCCCATGTTGACTGCTTTTCAAGACGCCCTAGCTCTACTCGCCCATCTAGATGGCGGGGTTCTAGGAATCGTCCTAGTCTCCCTACAAGTAAGCTTAACTGCCCTATTCTTTGGCACCCTCATTGGGCTGCCAATTGGGGCGTTGCTTGCCACAGAAGAATTTAAGGGCAAGAGGTGGATCATCGTAGTCTTAAACACCCTAATGGGGGTTCCAACGGTCATCGTGGGGGTCGTTATTTATCTGATGCTATCTCGTACAGGGCCTCTAGGGGCCTGGGGATGGCTATTTACTGTTAAGGGCATGATCCTTGCGCAAATCCTCCTTACAACACCTTTAATTGCAGCCCTTAGCCGGCAAATTCTGGAAGATTCTTGGAGAATTCATCGTGATACCTTCTTGAGCCTCAGACTGCCCCCTTTGGCATGCTTTAAGTGGCTTATTTGGGATTGCCGTTTCTCACTCACGATTGCGGTCCTAGCTGGTCTTGCTAGAGCTATTTCTGAGGTTGGTGCCGTCATGATTGTCGGTGGCAATATCGATCACTCCACTAGAACTATGACTACTGCTATTGCCCTAGAAACTAGTAAAGGCGACCTTCCGCTTGCACTTGCTTTAGGTATTGTTTTATTAGGTATCGTTTTATTAGCAAACCTATTTACATTTGCAGTTCGTCAAGTAGCAGAGCGTCGCTATGGATAACACGAACGAACAATTTGAGAGCTTCATTGAACTAAAAAACATTACCGTTAAAAGTAATGGTAGAGTCATTTTGAGTATTCCGCATGCCATTATTCCAGCGGATCGGATTACTGCTTGTATTGGCCCTAATGGCGCAGGCAAAACTACCTTATTAAAACTGCTCGATGGCCTCATCAAGCCTGATACTGGAACAGTGAGCTACTCATTTGCCAATAAGACCGCATTAGTTCTGCATCACACTCCAATGATTAAAGCCTCGACCAGAACAAACATCGATATGGTTAGGGACGCGGACTCTGCAATTTCAGATACAGAAATTCTGCAAGTGATCGAGCGGGTAGGTTTGGAGAAACTAGCATCTACCCCTGCCCATAAACTCTCTGCCGGCGAGAGACAGAAGCTCTGTCTTGCGCGAGTAATTTTGCAAAAGCCCAACTTAGTCTTACTAGATGAGCCAACTGCAAACCTAGATCCTAACGCCACCGAGCAAGTTGAAGAGATTATTCGTCAATTTGATGCACAAGATACCGATGTCATTTTTTCATCACACCAACTCGCTCAAGTGCAAAGGCTTGCAAAGTACATCATCTTTATTGATCATGGCGAGATAAAAGAAAAGGGACCCGTAGGCCCCTTCTTTTCGAATCCTCAAACACAGGCTGCTAAACGCTACCTACATCAAGAATTACTAACTGATTAAATTAATGAATTACTTTGCTGCTGCTACAGGAGCAACAAATGGTGGCGGAGCTGTGCAAGCAGCAGGAGCTGCTGTACCAGACATCTTAAAGCGATCCGCAACCCGGTTTTGAGCTTGGCAGAGCTGATAAGCGCCCATTCTATCGCCATAAGCAGCTTTTGCCTTTGTCAATGTCGCAGCTTCTTGAGCTTCCGGAGTTAATGGCGGCAATGTAGCCATAACAGAGGCAGCAGCAAATGCGCAGAGTGTAAAAGCAATGATCTTTTTCATGGCTTTATCCTTATTTATTAACTTTGTTGTACCAGAGCTCATGGTGCTCTTTTGCCCAGGTTGCATCAACGTAACCAGACATCATGCCATCAGAGGAGCCTTGCATACCAATAGATCCAATGTAGATATGCCCCATGGCCATAGTCATCATTAGAACTGATGCACCGCCGTGAATGATATTTGCTATTTGCATAGTTCCGCGAATGTACTCAACCTGCATAAACGGCACGATCATATCTAACACAAGGCCAGAACCCGAGATCACTAGGCCTAGGAAAGTCATACCAAACCAGAACCAAATTTTTTCACCAAAGTTGAAGAAGCCTGCGGGAGGATGCTTTCCACCAAACATTCCGCCAAATGACTTTATCCAAGTCAGATCGCCTTGCCCCGGGATATTTCTGGTAGCAAACAGCAGGAAGAAAATAATGATGCTGAGTGTAAATAAGGGGCCAGAATAATTGTGAATATTTTTGCAGATATTGAGGAAGGTGCCATAAGCAACCCCGCCCATTAAGGGCATAGCAAAATACTTACCCCACAAAATTAGGCCACCAGTCAAAGCAAGTCCAATAAAACTCGCTGCCATTACCCAATGGGTAAAGCGCTCAAAACCATTAAATCGTTTGATCTTTTGACCAGATAGTGGCGCATGTAATTTGATTGGGCCCTTGATAATGAAAACGGCCGCAATACCAAAGAAAGCGATCGCCAATAACCAACCACCGTAAACGGTAATCACGCCATTACGAATCACGCGCCACTGCTCGCCAGAGCGCTGAATCAAAACGCTCGCCTCTTTATCCGGAATGCTGACGTAGTTATATGGATCACTGTTAGCAGAGGTAAAGATCGATGGATTGGCTGGTTGTGACTGAGCTTGAGTTCCATTAGCCAGGCTATTGGGATTGGCTGGCACCGATCTTGGGGGAATGTCTACTCCGCTAGGAGAAGGCAAAGGCGCCATCGCTGCGCGCTCTGCATAACTAATTCCGCTCGCTAGAGTTAGCGACAAACCAGCAGCCACCACCAAAGTGCGTAGAACTTTAGAAAATGATCGTTTCATACACATGTCCTTAAACGTTTTCGTTTTATTTATTGTTATTTAGTTGATCACTTAACGCGACTGTATTCATTCTGACCCTGATTGCGCTTATCAACGGATTCAGTCCAACTGCCCTGATTTCCAGGAGTCCAGTTTTTGGTCATGAATCCATTGTTCGCGCCCATGTATGGAGCAACATCAGGACGCTTTGCTGCTTTTGCTGCAATTTCTGGTGGCTCAGAACATGCGGCCAACAGAGTTGCTGCTGCAAAACACAGCCCAAGAGTTTTGAAATTAAATTTCATTATTTAGCTCCTGGAATTTTTGCAGCTGCCGTTGGGGTTGGCGCCGGAGTATCTGGCCCACCATAAGCAGTGGTCCAACCAAATGCTTTAGAACCAGCGTACTTGCCATTCTTTTCACGCGTAGCAACACGGTTATTGAAGATGCCGGAGATGATATCGCTATCGCCCCCAATCAAGGCCTTGGTAGAGCACATTTCTGCACACAGAGGTAGCTTACCTTCTGCCAAACGATTACGACCATACTTTTCAAATTCGGCAACACTGCCATTCTCTTCTGGACCACCACTACAGAATGTGCACTTATCCATCTTGCTACGGGTGCCAAAGGCGCCTTGACTCAGGAACTGTGGTGCGCCAAATGGGCAAGCAAAGGAGCAGTAGCCGCAACCAATACAAATATCTTTGTCATGAAGGACGACACCCTCATCAGTTCGGTAGAAACAATCTACTGGGCACACGGCCATACAAGGTGCATCGCTACAGTGCATACAAGCCACTGAGATCGATTTTTCCTGACCGATGATGCCGTCATTTACCGTAACAACACGGCGACGATTCACACCCCAAGGTACCTCATTATCATTTTTACAAGCAGTGACACAACCGTTACATTCGATGCAGCGTTCTGTGTCACAGATAAATTTCATTCTTGCCATTGTGTTCTCCTGACTTTATTTTTTGACTTAGGCAAATTTCTCGATTTGACACATAGTGGTTTTAGTCTCTTGCATCATCGTCACCTGGTCGTAACCATAAGTAGTCGCAGTATTTACAGACTCACCGAGTACGACTGGGGCGGCGCCCTCTGGATAGTATTTGCGCAAGTCCGCACCCTGCCACCATCCACCAAAGTGGAATGGTACAAAAGCTGTACCCTGATCAACACGTTCAGTTACTAGTGCACGCACTTTGATCTTGGCGCCAGTAGGCGACTTCACCCAAACATAATCCCAGTTCTTAATGCCGCGCTCTGCTGCTGCCTTCGGGTTAATTTCCACAAAGTTTTCTTGTTGTAACTCAGCCAACCATGGGTTAGAACGAGTTTCGTCTCCACCACCCTCATACTCGACCAAACGACCCGAAGTCAGAATAATTGGGAACTTCTCATACAGCTTTTGATTCAAGTTTTGATCTTGAACTGTCTTATACAGAGTTGGCAAGCGCCAGAAATTCTTCTTATCTGCAGACGTTGGGTACTTACGCATCATCGGCGCGTTAGTACTGTAGAGCGCTTCACGGTGAATTGGAATCGCATCTGGGAAGTTCCAAACAACTGCACGGGCCTTTGCGTTACCAAATGGATGACAACCATTCTTCATAACAACGCGCTGAATACCACCAGACAAGTCAGTCTTCCAGTTCTTACCTTCGGCGAGTTTTTTCTCGTCCTCGGTTAACTGATCCCACCAACCCAACTTCTTCACAAATACGTGATCGAACTCTGGGTAACCAGTAGTAATGGCAGAACCCTTGGAGCAGGAACCATCCTCAGCCAACAAGGTCTTACCTTCACGCTCAACACCAAAGTTAGCGCGGAAGTTGCCACCACCCTCCATCACACTCTTACTGGTGTCATAAAGGTTTGGAGAGCCTGGATGTTTAATCGCAGCTGTTCCATAGCAAGGCCAAGGCAAACCGTAGTAATCGCCAGTAGTGTCATAGCCGCTTACCGGGTCAACACCACCACGTGACTTCAAGGTCTTCGGATCAAATGTAGCAACCATTCTCATATGCGCTTTAAGGCGCTCTGGAGTTTGGCCTGTATAACCAATCGTCCACACGGAGCGATTAATCTCACGCAAGATGTCTTCGATTTGCGGTTCTTTCCACTGCTTACCGGCAAATTTAGAATTGAGCATCTTGTAGTTCTTTGATAACTCATCACCGAAACCTAGACGATCAGCAAACGCTTGCATGATCACATGATCAGGCATCGATTCAAAGAGTGGATCAATGACTTTCTCGCGCCACTGTAATGAACGATTTGATGCAGTTGCAGTACCGCATGTCTCAAACTGGGTTGCAGCAGGCAACAGGTAAACATTACGATTCTTGTTGATTGTCTGTCCTTCCGCCGGAGGCATTGCAGCCATCGCAGCAGTTGCGCTTGGATATGGATCAACCACAACCAAGAGATCCAACTTATCCATCGCGCGCTTCATATCAAGACCACGGGTTTGCGAGTTAGGTGCATGACCCCAAAAGAACAAACCTTTGACATTGGTCTGCTGATCAATCATGTCGTTATTTTCAAGAACAGCATCAACCCAACGAGAAACGGTAGTACCAGATTTCTCCATCATGTCAGGTGCATAGCGACCTTTAATCCATTCGTAGTCAACTCCCCACACTGCTGCGAAGTGCTTCCATGAGCCAGCAGCCAAACCATAGTAGCCAGGCAATGAATCTGGGTTAGGGCCTACGTCAGTTGCGCCTTGAACGTTATCGTGACCGCGGAAAATATTCGTACCACCGCCCGATTTACCAACGTTACCTAGAGCTAACTGCAAAATGCATGAGGCACGAACCATGGAGTTACCAATAGTGTGCTGCGTTTGACCCATACACCAAACTACAGTACTAGGGCGATTCTTCGACAAGGTTTCAGCAACTTTGTACATTTCTGCTTCTGGAACACCACAAGCCTCTTCAACGTTTGCAGGGGTCCACTTTTCCATCACTTCTTTGCGGATCTCATCCATACCGTAGACACGGTCGTTGATGTACTTCTTATCTTCCCAGCCGTTTTTGAAGATGTGATAAAGAAGACCAAATAGGAATGGAATGTCAGTGCCCGAACGAATGCGGACAAACTGATCTGACTTTGCAGCAGTCCGGGTATAGCGTGGATCTACCACGATCACTTTGCAGCCATTTTCCTTGGCGTGCAACAAGCTCAACATCGAAACTGGGTGAGCTTCAGCAGCATTTGAACCAATATACATGGCCGCTTTAGAGTTCATCATGTCGTTGTAGCTATTGGTCATCGCACCATAGCCCCAGGTGTTTGCAACACCAGCAACGGTTGTGGAGTGACAAATACGAGCCTGATGGTCTGTATTGTTAGTGCCAAAGAAAGAAACCCACTTACGGAGTAAGTAGGCCTGTTCGTTGTTGTGCTTAGATGAACCAATAAAGAATAGTGAATCTGGGCTGTACTTAGTACGCAGATCTTTCATCTGAGCAGTAATTTCAGTGAGTGCTTGGTCCCAAGAAATACGCTGATACTTTCCATCAACCAATTTCATTGGGTAGCGCAAACGATAGTCGCCGTGGCCATGCTCACGCAAGGCAGCACCTTTTGCACAATATGATCCCATGTTGATTGGGGAATCAAATACGGAGTCTTGACGGACCCAAACACCATTCTCAACAGTAGCATCTGTAGCGCAACCCACTGAGCAGTGGGTACAAATAGTTCTTTTAACTTCGATCTTGCCTTTGCCATCGAGCATTGCCTTGCTTTGCTCAGCCGATGCCTTTTGCACCAAGCTCAATTGACTAGCGGCAATACCAGCACCTACGCCAACACCTGAACGCTTCAGGAATGTTCGGCGATCCATGGTCGGCACTGCTGCTTTTAAGCCGCGTGAAAGGCTACCAATCAGATGCGATGTGGAGCGACTGCTTTGGGGGGTATTTGATTTACGAGTCAGACTCATATGTGGTCCCTGAGAAAGTTTTTTTATTTATTAAGTGAAATCAATATCTAGTGTTAATACGCTATTTAAAGCATGGTGCTTTCGTAATACTTACGCATGTGCGCAGTAATCGCTTGGCCTTCGCCTTTGCTTTTCACTGTGCTACCAATTTCTTGAATAACGGCTTTGCCAATCGATGTTTGGGAAGCAACTGCAACAACACCAACTGCTGCGCCTGCACCTACAAAAAATTTACGGCGCGATGGCTTGGTTTCTTCGCTTAAAGCAACTTTAGATTTAGTGCTCATGGCATGCTCCTATTTAATGATTCTTGATCTGCGACAAGTGTAATTCGTATTTGCATTTTTGACATATTTAAATGGTAAGCAGAAAGTAAGGGAAATCCCTTATATGCGCCGTAACATCAAATCATGTCGAAGCCTTGTCCTTCGATAGCTAGGAATTCACGGGTTAGCGCAGCTACTGGATGGTAAAGATGCATCTCTGGAATGGCTTCAATTCCGTCACATAAGTCGTCATACCAAGTGCGAATATGGGCATTGAAAAAAACCCTTTGATTTGTAAGGTTTGATATCCCCACATCATCGCCAGCAATCAGGTAACGCATCACCTCGCAAAGCGCTGAAAGATGATCCTCAGTCTCAGTGATCTCCTCGGCAGACTCAAGACCAAACTCTTCAAGAGCTTTGCGTATATTGACAAGCGGCTTCTCATTGAGATGCCCCGCCATATAGAAGGAGCCATTGAGGACCACATTGGGCTTGCCTACGCTAATGAAATTAAGGTCAAACTCTTCCTGCCAAGCCTTGGCAGGATTATTTTTAGCCACTTCAATCACATCCATCCAGGCCTTCGCTAAAGGTGCTGTATCAGCAGCATCCTGTTGATTGGCTGTGGCAGCAATTTGATCTAAAAGGGCTTGATCTGGCGGCAGATGAAAAAATCTAGCAATCAATCCATAGAGATCAGCTCTAGCCAAATCCTCTGGCAAGCCTACATCCCCTACTTCGGTTGACACACTATCTTTTGCTATTGCTTTCTCAATTTCACTCATGTTTCTTTCTTCACCATATCGACTACTCGGCAATCGCTACACATCTTGAGCCTCTCCATCGCATCACCTGCAAAGGCGCCATGAGCGCCCAGCTTGCTCAACATGAGATCCACCATCTTCAAGGTTCCGAAGGGTTTGCCACAACTGATGCAATTAAAAGCCTGAGTCTCATTCAGAGTTGTTCTTTGTTTGCGCTGTTCAACGGTCTGCAAGCGGGGGTTTAGGGTTAAAGCTTTTTCTGGGCAAGTCTGTACGCAAATACCGCATTGCACGCACTGCTTTTCGATAAAGGAAAGAATCGGCTCATCTGGGTTATCTAAGAGAGCGCCCTCAGGACAGCTACTTACACAAGACATACATAAGGTACAAGCATCTTTATTAATCAGTAGGCCACCTAATAAAGATGATGTAGGAAGTGCAACGCCCACCTCTGGTAATGGAGTCTTGGCTTGTTTTTGCAAATGCTCTAGGACGGCCTCAAGGGTTTCCCGTTTCTGGGTAGATAAACCAAAACTAGCGGGGGTACAAATAGAGTTCAGAGCACCACGCTGTCGCAATGCACTCATCGCCTTAGAAACGGTTTGCAAATCATCGGTTGATTGAGCCATGATTAAATGGATTCGCTCATCAAAGCCATAAGCCTTCAAGATCGCGTTAGCAAGATTGGCCTGCTCTTCAAGCGTTGCTCGATAAGCTGGATCCTCATCACCACTTAAAAGTAAGACTACTTCTGCAAACCCATAAGTAAGAGCACCAAGCCATAAATCCAAACCAGTAGATGCAATATGCTCAATGCCATAAGGAATAGCAAATGATGGCAAGCCTTCAAACTGCTTAGGTAGCACATGTGCGGAGCGGCCCAAGCCGTCAATCATTTGGGTGCCTGCTTTTAAGGTATGCAAGAGCAGACTTGGCGCTGCAGCTTGGCTGATTTTTTTCGCTTCTGCAGTAAAGACCGTAGCAATAGCCTTTAACTCTTTACCTTGATGGGGAACGCTAGGGTAGTTATAGCGCATTGCTCCCGATGGGCAGGCTGTAGAGCATGCTCCACAACCCATACAGAGATTCGGATTAACCTCAACACTACCTTGGCCACTCTTAAATAAAGAACTAATCGCGCCAGTCGAGCAGACATCGATACAAGCGTTACACCCTACTTTACCGTTGCGGCCATGCGCACAAATTTTTTCGTTATAGACAAAGTATTTGGGTTTCTCAAACTCACCTACCATCTCTAACAATTGATTTACCGCTAAGGCCTGATCTAGAGGATCCTTGCCAGGAGCAAAATATCCCTGTGGGGTTTGACTCATCCGCATTTTAGGATCAGCACGTAGATCCAAAATCAAATCAAATTCAGCATTACGCTCGCGGTCCTTGCGATCAAAAGAGATTGCCCCAATACTTGCGCATGCAGTAACACAATCGCGATGCGATTTACATTTACTCATGTCAATCTGAAATGAGAGATCAATCGCATTCTCTGGACAGACTTCAACACAGGCGCCACAACGAGTACACATCTCTGGGTCAATGGGGTTTTGCAGATCCCAGTCGACTGAGAACTTGCCAAGATAGCCATCTAGCTTAGTTACTGCACCGGTATAGATGGGGTAGTTACGTGCCAGGGGTAAATCACCAGGCTCAGTACATAAGACAGATACGTCTAAAGAGGCGCCGAGTTTTTCTGCCCAAGGCAATGCTACAGATCCTGCACCAATAATGAAGAGTCTGCCTTGGCTTTCATAATTCACAACTGGGACGGGCTCAGCCTCTGGCATATCTGCCAAAGCAAGCAAAGCAGCAATTTTTGGTCCCGATACTTTAGCTTCTTGTGTCCAGCCCGCTACTTCACGAATATTGACAAAGCGAAGCGGTGCTACCAAAGGCTTTTCTGACTGCTCTGCTAACTCGTTAAATAGAGCGCCCTCTTGGGTGCAAGCAACCACCAAAGAATCCGATCCATCCAGCGCCTTCAAAAAAGAGCCGACTTCTTGCCTGCATAAAGAGCGATGCACTGGAACGCCAAGGGCCTTTGCATCCAAAGGCATGGTGCCGTTACAGTTACAAACTAGTTTTTGACTCATGCACTATCTTCTTAGGTTTTTTTGTGGGTGGGCTCTATTGGCACTTCATCCAAGTTAGCAGCTTTTATCTGCACTGTGGGATCTGTGGATGTTAAATCAGTTTGACCCTGAGCCTCTAAAAGGCTCTCATTTGATTGGGATGAAACCACTTGTGCCTTCGGCTGCTTTTCCCCCTCCACCGGGGCATCATCAGTCTTGCTGAAAAGTCCTAGCATATCACTCTGCACCATTCTTTCAAGCATGCCCGGTGGCAAAGGATCGGGTTTAGAGTAGTCATCTATATAGATATCTAAACCATCCATCACATTGAAATGGGGATCAGTAAACATCTTTTTGAGCGCAGCCTGCCGAACGGTAGGATCAACATCTGGCTTCATAAAAGAAGAGAAGTCAGGATCAAAACGATCGATCTTCTCGACGTCGTCTAATGAGGCTGGTGGCAGAGCCTGAGTTTCTGGTGTGATAGGCGCGGGAGTCTGGGCAGCCTCTTTAGGCTGCTCTTCTAGATCCTCTAGTTTTCCAGCTTTACGTTTAGACCAGCGACTTAAAAAACTGTCTGTCATCAGTCCTCCGCTGGGCGATTTGCACCCTTGAATGATTCAGGACGATGCCGCTTTTTGGGCTCTGGTCGATAATTTTCATTCACATATTCTTGTAACCAAGTGGCATGCTCGTCACTCATAGGCACTGTGTCTACCGACTCCCCACCATCGAGCAATCGAGCGGCCTCGTTGTAGCTCACGCAAATTCGATGTGGCACTGCCATCGTCGTTTCAGCTTTAGTAAGCGTAAGCGATTGCTCATCAATGTAACGTTCAATGTCTTCTTCTAGTCTCCACATCACAAACCATGCAGGCGTTGTCGCAGAGACATTGAGATAGTAGCCTTCAGCCTCATCTGGAAACAGATTTAATTCAAAGCCAGTAAATAGCCAGGATTCTCCATCGGCATCTCTACCTAAAAATTGACCTGAGATCGTATTACCTTCGAGACTCTGAGGATTGAATTGTCCAAAATCAGGCAACACTTCCGCAGGCGCCCACCGAAATGAAACCCATGGGTTATCCAGATTTTGCTTACGCATTAATACTGCAAAGCGCATAAATACTCGAGGCCTTAGGTGTTTTGAACAACGATACTGGGAAATTTACTACTCATATCTTTAGACAGAGTAGCAACCCGGATTGCGACTTGTCTAGCAATGTTTTTATAGATCGCACTAATAGCGCCGTCAGGGTCAGCCACCACGGTGGGGCGCCCTGCATCGGCCTGTTCCCGAATCGATAAATTGAGTGGTAAGGCACCTAAAAAATCCACGCTATATTCTTTGCACATTTTTTCGCCACCGCCGCTACCAAAGATATGCTCTTCATGACCACACTTTGTGCAAACGTAAGTACTCATATTTTCAATAATGCCAATAATCGGAACACCAACCTTCTCGAACATCTTTAAACCCTTGCGCGCATCTAATAAAGCGATATCTTGGGGAGTAGTAACAATCACTGCACCAGTGACGGGAACTTTTTGTGACAAGGTCAGCTGAATGTCGCCAGTACCTGGCGGCATATCTACGATTAAATAATCTAAATCGCGCCAACGGGTTTGGCGTAATAGTTGCTCTAAAGCAGAAGTGACCATTGGGCCGCGCCATACCATCGGCGCATCTTCTTCAATCAAGAAACCAATCGAGCTTGCTTGTAGGCCATGACCTTCCATTGGCTCAATCGTGTTTTCTTCAATGGATTCTGGTCTACCTGTAATACCAAGCATCATGGGCTGGCTTGGGCCATAAATATCAGCATCTAAGATTCCGACTTGTGCACCTTCGGCTGCCAGAGCCAAAGCTAAGTTAACGGCAGTGGTTGATTTACCGACCCCGCCCTTACCACTAGCAATAGCAATAATATTTTTGACGCCAGGCAATAATTTAACGCCACGCTGCACAGCATGGGCAACAATCTGGCTACTGACGTTCACACTGACATTCTTAACGCCAGGCAATTCACGCACAGTATTAATGACTAATTTTCGAATCAAATCAAATTGGCTTTTAGCGGGATAACCTAAAACAATATCAAACGAGACTTCACCAGCCTCAACACGTAAATTTTTGAGATTTTTAGCCGCTACAAAGTCGATCTTTGTGTTTGGGTCAACTAAGGCTTTAAGGGCCCCTTGTACAGCCTCTACAGTAACTGACACTACTTTCTCCTATGCGAAGTAATTTCGGATATATTTTTAGAATTACTTTTATTGATTTTTAATGAATAGCGGGTAGATTAACTGCGCCAGCGAAAGTTTGCTGACGCCGACCTTAAAAATTCAAACACCTAACGCTCAAGGGGTAATTATTGAGACACCGGAAAGCCTGCATCCGTGATGATCTGACTTGCTTGCGCAGCTGGCAAAGAAGTTTCAAGATTAACAATCTGGGACGCCAAATCAACCTCTACCTTGGCTTGCGGATCCTTAGATTGAATTGCCTTGATCACCGCTTTAATACAACCCCCACAGGTCATGCCAGATACTTTTAGACTCAACATATCAACCCTTTTGAAGTGACTTTGTTTGGTATTGGGTAGATTATCTTCCATATGACTGCTGCAAAAGAGATCAATTCTGAGTTATTTACCCTCGATATTGGTGGAATGACCTGCGCATCCTGTGTAGACAGGGTTGAGAAGGCTCTTGAACACATCCCTGGCGTGGAGGCTGCCAGCGTCAATTTAGCCACCGAACAGGCCAAAGTTCGCTTAAAAGTAGATTCTGAGACAACGATTGATGGCGTCATCGCTTTAGTCCAAAAAACGGGGTATGAAGCTAAGTTAAGTAGCACCCACAAAAGTACCCCGCTAAATCATGCACACTCCTTTTGGGGGGCAGATGGTTTGGGGCGAGTCATATTGGGATTTGCCCTCTCGGCTCCATTATTTTTACCCATGCTTCTAATACCATTTGGCATCGATTGGGTACTGTCTCCAAAATGGCAACTGCTATTAGCAAGCCCAGTGCAATTCTTTTTAGGATGGCGCTTTTATAAAGCAGGTTTTAAGTCGCTGATGTCAGGCACTGGCAATATGGACTTGCTAGTCGCACTAGGTACCAGTGCGACCTATGGCTTAAGTGTTTATCAAATGATAGCCTCGCCTCATGCAGCGCATGAGCTGTATTTTGAGGGCTCAGCTGTCATCATTTGTATGGTCCTTTTAGGTAAATGGTTAGAGGCTCGTGCAAAGCAACAAACCAGTGAAGCCATTCGAGCACTGCAGAAACTTTGGCCAGAGCATGCCAAAGTACTCAACCCAAATATTGCTATTGGAGAAGGCGCTCCATTAAATCAATATCGCGACCTGCCATTAGAACAAGTATTTCCTAAAGATCACGTATTGGTTTTGCCTGGGGAACGCATTCCTGTGGATGGCGTAATTCTGCTTGGCACTAGCCATGTAGATGAATCCCTCCTTACCGGAGAAAGCGCCCCCATTAAAAAATCCATAGATTCAAAAGTGATTGGAGGTTCTCTCAACGGTGAGGGTGTTCTGGTGATTGCGGCGCAAGCAGTTGGTATAGAAAGCGTGCTATCCCAAATTATCTCTTTAGTGGAGGATGCACAAACTCAAAAAGCTCCGATCCAAAAATTAGTAGATCAAGTAAGTGCAGTATTTGTGCCCAGCGTGATAGTGATTGCCATCATTACTGGATTAGCTAATTGGCTTTATTTAGATTCTGCATCGATCGCAATATTGAGAGCGGTATCTGTGATGGTAATTGCTTGCCCTTGTGCTCTTGGCTTAGCAACGCCTGCGGCAATCATGGCAGGAACTGGCATTGCAGCTCGCTTTGGCATTCTTATTAAAGATCCCCAAGTTCTTGAGCTTGCACATCGCTTAAATATTGTTGCCTTTGATAAAACGGGAACACTGACGCTTGGCAAACCTAGACTCCTCAGTTTAATTACCTTTACCAGTTCAGCAGATAAAGATGTCATCCTCACTAGCGCTGCAGGTTTGCAATTGGGTAGCGAACATCCTCTAGCCAAGGCTTTGCTCGATGCTGCCAAACAACGGGGGCTCAGCCCAATCCCGCCCTCTGACAGTAAAGCATTACCAGGTATCGGCATTAGCGGCAAGCCGACTGCCGGGCCTTGGTTAGGCCAAAATCTCTGCTTACAAAGTGTTGTATCGCTAAGCTCGAACATTCATTACGCAGACATCATTCAAAAAGCGCAAGTTTGTTTTGATATAGGACAAACCGTTTCTGTTTTGATGAATGAATCTACATCATCGCCGCTTGCCATCATTGCTTTTGGTGATGAGCTCAAAAGTAATGCAAAGGCAGCAATCACTTCCTTGCATCGGCTACACATTCGAACTGTCATGCTCTCGGGTGATAATTCTGCGGCAGCAAATCGAGTGGGTCACTTGATTGGTATCGATGAAGTCTTTGCACAAATCATGCCAAATAATAAAGCGGACATCATCCGTGATCTGCAATCACACTCAAGGGATGGCGAGCGCCAATGGGTTGCGATGGTAGGGGATGGAGTTAATGACGCACCTGCTCTGGCTACGGCAGATGTTGGTATGGCCATGTCTACAGGTACTGATGTTGCAATGCAGGCTGCAGGCATTACCTTAATGCGTGGAGATCCCACTTTAGTTGCAGATGCTATTGATATTTCTAAAAGGACTTGGAGAAAGATTCAGCAAAACTTGTTTTGGGCTTTTATCTTTAATTCCACTGGAATTCCTTTAGCTGCTCTGGGTTATCTCTCGCCGATGCTGGCAGGCAGCGCCATGGCGCTTTCGAGCTTTTGTGTATTGAGCAATGCGCTTTTACTAAAACGCTGGCGCCCTTCTCATATCTAAACTATCTTCATTTGGGATTCTTGCGAATCAATTCGATATCGCCATAGAAAGCTCGAGTTTCTGATTTTGTATTGTCAGTATCAGTTAATAAGGCAACCCCAATCACTTCACCTGGAGCTTCACCATAAGCACGCTTGTAATCAGCAGCAAGGTCACGTTGATGTTTATGCCAAGTGTCTAGGTTATCCCAACCAGAATCAACCACAATCATCTTAATGCGTGAAGTATGCGCGCTATTGATGATCGTATCTACAGGAGATTTGCCAGACCAGATATACATAAGAGTGGCATAAGGCATTTCTTGACCACTAATGAGATTAGCCATCTCGAAGTTCATCTTTTCTTTCAACGGCAATTTCGATTTATTACCATCAAAGGCAACTAGTATTCGCAGAGGTGCATCGTCGTGATAACGCTCAGCATTATCAGCTTCAGGAATAGCGCTTAATGCCTTCCACTCCCACTGTAACCATAAATTATTTGCTAGCCTTGGGCGTAACTTCACAGCTAGACCCGAGGCAGATGTTTTGGAATCGGCGCTCAGTACAGTTCTACCTTGGTAGTTTTCAAGACGGTAAACCGTATTCTTCTTATAGGGTGCTATGCGATAGAAATTCCAGCCATTAGGCATACCATCACGAGCGGTCTGGGCGGAAAATTTAGGCAGCTCTTCCTGCGCTGGAAGCTTACTAGGATCAAAAGGCTGCCCTGATTCATCTTGAACTGAGCCCCCGCCAAAACCAGCACAGCCAGCCAATGTAATCAGCATAGTGAGAATCAAGGGGCCTAAAACGTGTTTCAACATATTGCTAATTGTCCCAAAGAATTGCTAGAGTGAGTCTAAAATCAGCTGATGCGCCATCAATCACCCTCAAGTTGGGCAGCAATCTGCGTTTTCATAGCAGCGCTAGTGCATTTTGCCCTGGGTTTTTCAATCGGATTTTCGGTTGATGAAGCACACTACGCACTCTACGCCCAACATTTAGCTTGGAGCTATTTTGATCACCCGCCATTGGTGGGCTGGATTCAGTGGCCACTTGTAGCCCTCACCTCTTCAGAGGGTTTAATTCGCTTAATTCCCGAACTGCTCTGGGCAATCTCCTGTCTTTTGGTTTATCAAGTCACGCTGGAGATACATCATTTCATCCAAGGTCGCAACTCGGGATATCTCACCAGCTCGCTACCATCAGCTAACACTTGTGGACTTATGGCTGTGCTCACTATTGTCGCGGCGCCCATGCCACATGTTCTAGCAATTGGTTTATTACCAGACACTTTGTTGGTACCCTTAAGTCTTGGCTTAATGTTCATGGCACTACGTTGGTTAATTCAAGATCATTTCACCATTGGTGACTGGCTTTTAACTGGGGTCCTACTCGGCTTTGCTGGCTTAAGCAAATACACTGCCATCTTTACCGCTGTTGCTTTACTGCTTGTGTTTGTCAGCGCCCGCAGAAAACCATGGATTGGGAAAATAGGTTTCTGGTTAGCCATCCTTCTTGCGTTGGTCTTAATAGGCCCAGTGCTTTACTGGAATTGGGTTAATGACTGGATTTCCTTCAAGTACCAAATCGCCCATGGTAGCGGTGGCGAATGGTTATGGAGGAGATTAGGCGCCTTCCTTGGCATTCAAGTTATCGTCTTTGGTCCACTACTGATGATGGGCGGGTACATCTTCCTTAAAGACTGCATGCATGCAACAAGGCTTTCTTTATTATCTTTACTTGGGTTCTTCTTTATCCCCTTTGTCATTTTTGCAAGCCTTTCTGGTGGAGGCAGCCTGCCTCACTGGACAACACCTGCCTGGTTTTGTTTAGCTCCTTTTGCTGGCATTGGTTTAGCAAAGGCTTGGTCTATTCAACATCGAACTGTCATACGTATTTTGTTCATCTTGCAAATAGCACTATGCATTATTAGCTTTGGATTTGTTTTATCTGGTGGCATTCCTTTTGCATCGATTAAATCAAACCCCATTGCTGATCTTTATGGTTGGAAAATTGCAGGGCAAAAAGCAGCCGAATTAACTCAAGCCACTAAAGCAAATGGTATTGCCGTCCAAAACTGGACCCTAGGTAGTCGTGCCGCTTGGTATGCAAAGCCGATACCAGTATTTGTATTGGATGAAAGAAAAGATCAATTTGACCTTTGGTTTGGGCAGCTGCCACTAGGAGCAAATATTCTCCTGATTCATTGGTCTGGCATGAGCTACTTACCCCCCGTTGGGACTAAGTCAGCCTTTGCACGCTGCGAGCCTCTAGAAAGTCTAGAAATCCAGCGCTTTGGCCAAGTCCTGTCTAAATTTGACTTTAGCCTCTGTAGTAACTGGCAAGGACCCGTTTCAGCAGAGTAATTTGCCTAAATTCAGGACCTTAG
>Ga0304729_1000292_pt1 | contig 37009 bp, 37 predicted proteins | sample C_131016_MF_Meta_FD_190475 | JGI IMG/M metagenome (GOLD analysis project Ga0304729, IMG submission 190475) | Freshwater microbial communities from Lake Croche, Canada to study carbon cycling - C_131016_MF_MetaG (v2) (version 2) | ecosystem: Environmental > Aquatic > Freshwater > Lake | place... | reverse complement strand
ATCAATTGCTGACTTGCTATAGATGTTACCAAGAACCCCGTTAATACTCAAATCAATTGCTGACTTGCTATAGATGTTACCAAGAATCCCGTTAATACTCAAATCAATTGATGTCTTGTTATAAAAATATTGATTCATACTTAAATCATGAGCTGATTTGCTATAAATATTACCAAGGACACCGTTAATACTCAAATCAATTGCTGACTTGCTATAGATGTTACCAAGAACCCCGTTAATACTCAAATCAATTGCTGACTTGCTATAGATGTTACCAAGAACCCCGTTAATACTCAAATCAATTGCTGACTTGCTATAGATGTTACCAAGAATCCCGTTAATACTTAAATCAATTGATGTCTTGTTATAAAAATATTGATTCATACTTAAATCATGAGCTGATTTGCTATAAATGTTACCAAGAACGCCATTAATACTTAAATCAATTGCAGACTTGCTATAGATGTTACCAAGAACGCCATTAATACTCAAATCAATGGCAGACTTGCTATAGATGTTACCAAGAACGCCATTAATACTTAAATCAATTGCAGACTTGCTATAGATGTTACCAAGAACGCCATTAATACTTAAATCAATTGCAGACTTGCTATAGATGTTACCAAGAACGCCATTAATACTCAAATCAATAGTTCTCTTGGTATAAACATTGCCAAGAACCCCATTAATACTCGAATCAATTGCGGTCTTGGTATAGACATTACCAAGAACACCATTAATACTCAAATCAATGGCTGTCTTTGTATAATACGTACCCATTGAACTTTGTACAAAAGCCGTCGTTGCTACACGCGTCGAATTATCCGTAGTAGTCTGCGTAGTAGCCGTAGGATTACCCAAGAGAGGCGTATCTGATAATAAGTTTGTTCCATTGACCAAATATGTTCCACTTGTATTGATACTGCCTGAAATATCAAGTGGATACATTGCGGATGATCGACCAATAGCAACATTACCCAAATTATAGTATAAATTAGTACTACTTGTTTGGAATGAAAAATACGACGACCCAGTTGGACCTATAATTGGAATCGAAGTTTGTATATTGGTCGGATACGTATTTGTAAAATAAAATGTAATTGGATCGCTGCTCGCACTATCTGCTCCCACTGTTATTTTTACAAATACTTGTTTTGATTGACCAGTTAAAAATGTTGTTGGAATAATATTTTTAATATTATATTCAGTTGTAAGTTTACTAGTTAAATATGTTTTTGAACTTGACGCGAGCATTGTAATTTCATATCTTCCGGCAACACTTTCTACGTTATAATAGAGGTTCCATGAAATATAATTATTCGCAAATGTATCACTTGTAGTTGAAGCATTTATGTTCATAGTCCAAATACCGCCTGGAATAAAATTATTGGTAACTGTATTGGGCGATAACATAAATTGCATTGAATATTGATTGTCTGTCGCACCAGTAAATGGTATAGTGTATGGTCCTGTACCACCCGGTAGAGTATATGAAAATGTCGCATTTGTATTGGGGATTTGCTCTGCTAAATAATACGTAAATGTTTGACCTAAATTAGAAAATGTTTGTGAAGTTTGTTGACTATCATAGTTTAAAAAATATATCAAGCCTCCTGCGGAACCAGGTGATCCTTGAATACCAATTGGACCGATTGGACCTGTTGACCCTGTTGAACCGGTTGGACCAGTTTGTCCAGTAGGACCAGTTTGTCCAGTAGGACCGATTGAACCCGTTCTGCCGGTTGAACCAGTGGTACCAGTAGGACCTATTGAACCAGTGGTACCAGTTGGACCAGTGGTACCCGTATTGCCAGTTGGGCCAGTTGATCCCGTATTGCCAGTTGGGCCAGTTGGGCCAGTTGGGCCGGTTCGACCAGTTGAACCTGTATTGCCGGTTTGACCAGTTGACCCGGTATTTCCAGTTGGACCAGTCGCGCCGTTAGTGCCGTTACTACCGTTAGTGCCGTTTGGACCAACTGGACCAACTGGACCAACTGGACCAGTAATTCCAGTAGAACCCGTATATGATATACCATTGGTACCGTTGGTACCATTAGTGCCGGCTGGTCCGACTATACCTTGAATACCAGTCGGGCCTTGGATACCAGCTGGACCACGTGCGCCAGTTGGACCAGAACCCGAAATATCCATACGTATAACTGTCTCTTGCGCAACAATTTCTGTATTTTCGACTGTGTTAACAAAAGCTTTAACAACTCCTCTTGACAACTTAGCATTTGCTGCTACATTGTTATTTATTACCCAAACTTTTTTTCTCATACCTATTATATAATTATTAGGTATATATTTGCTGCAAATAAACTCATTCTTATCAAATGAGTTTATATATGGTTTAATAATTAATTTGTATTATTAAACCCGCTTTTTGGCCGATATTTAATTAAATCTTTTGCGTCGGCCGTTGTTGAAAACTGCCGGGTTCCGAAAACGTCCCGCAACAATATCCATTCAAAAAGACCTCCTGGGTAAAACCAAACATTTCTAAACCCGAGCTTCAATAGCTGGTTTCGTTTTTGAACCAATAGTTCATAATCATCCACGTTTTTCCCATACACTATAATATGCGTATCATAGTTGTTCTCGGCTAAAAGACTATTTATTTTGATGGTTTCTTTCTCAATTAGAATAGTTCGCTCAATTAAGATGCTTTCATCCTCCATGATGTGAATCAGAATACACTGACTATGTCGAATATCGTCGTAATTTGCAGTGGCTTGTGTTGTGTTTCCCATATTACAGAGCAATAGAACAAATCTTTATGTTTTTTGTGAATCTTATAGGTGCTTATACGCTATGCTTATGTCGCGTTTTCCGATTATTGTTTTTGGGTCTTCCTCTAGTTTTCTTTTTGCCTCTCTTTGTCTTTGGTTCTGGATAAAAGTCTGAATCGTGGTCGACTGTCCCTTCGCTTACCAGGGAAACCGGTGTACCATTGACAATGTATTTCTTGTAATATTTGCGAATACCGCTGCGATTTACATTTATTTCTGAAAATACGGAATTGTCCAACGGCGTATTACGTATTTTTCCGCAAATACCTTTGATATTGTGAAACATAGTGTCATTATTTGGACTATACCCGGCAGTAATGTCAAATGATTCAACCAGAATACCATTTTCGCGGTTGGATTCGTGAAAAATATTGGCCGCTCGATTATCTACCAAAATCGTGTTTGTTGCCGTGTATTTTTCGGGGAAAGCTTGATAAACGCGGCGCAAATCTTTTTCTTCCATGCCATTTGCTAAATCTTCCTTGATTTCTTTGATTGAATAGACAAAGGTGAATGGGTTGTTATCAATGCCTATATAGCTCATGATTTCGCTTTCAATGAACTTTGAATAAGACTCGTTTCCATAGGTCCAAATCGCAATGTCGATGCTATTTGCCTTGGCAAATTGAATGAAGTCGCGCAATCCGGGGCGAAAAAGAAGTGCGTATTTGGCGGTTTCGTGCGCCTCTATTTTGTTGGGATACAGTTTCTTATAGGTTTCCCATTTGTTCATACTTGTAGGATTGTGTAAATATTGGACCATGGTCTCATCAATATCAAAAATTATGCATAGATTGGGGATATTCATAAATGATATAAACGAAAACTATATATATATACAGTACAAATGGAACCAACGGTAAGATTGGAACCTGTGGTGTGTTGTCAGGTGTGTTGTAGCAATTATAATAAAACTACCCGTCATTTAGTGAAATGCTATTTTGCCAATTGCGGGTACGAATCATGTAAAGAATGCGTACGAACTTATCTTACGAGTATCACGACGGACCCCCATTGTATGAAATGCCGCAACAAATGGAATATCGAGTTTACCAAGACATCACTGAACGCATCGTTCATGGAAAAGGACTATCGCGTCCATCGCCGAAAAATATTGACCGATACGGAGATTGCTAAAATACCGGAATATTACGAGGGTGCACTCAGATACGGGAAAATCTCCGAATCGGATAAACAGATGGCGGAAATAATCAACCAAATCGCGGAATTGCGCAACCAAATATCCGAGCTTTATCGCGAGCATGAACAAATACGCATCAACATGGGGAACATCAGTCAGGTTGCACGTAAGTTTGTCATGCCGTGCCAAACTGGCGGATGCCGTGGAATGCTTTCGTCGCAATACAAATGCGACTTGTGTTTGAAACATACTTGCCCTAAATGTTTTATTGCTGTCGAAGGGGGGGATCATATCTGTAAGCAGGAAGACGTCGACACCGTGGAGGAGTTGCGCAAAAATACGCGCCCTTGCCCTAATTGCGGAATGCGCATTTCAAAAATCGACGGCTGTGACCAGATGTGGTGTACGGAATGTAAGACCGCGTTCAGTTGGAGCAAGGGGACGGTGGAGAAGGGGGTCGTCCATAACCCGCATTATTACCAGTGGATGCGCGAGCACGGACAGGTTGCGGTAACACCGGTAAATCAGTGTAACCAAAATGCCGTGTTCAATGGGTCAGGACGGCAAATTACGGAAATCACAAACGACTGTATTAACTCGCGTCGGATTCCGCGCATATTTTGCGAGGTGTTTGACAATATGGAGTTTCGAACGGATGTGAAAAACCGCGGCGAAAAGGCGCTGAAAGACGCAGTTGAAAAATATATGCCGTTTTATGGTCGCGTAAAACCGATGGTGACCGCTACGAAAACGCTGGCCGAAATGATTCGTGTTAATTCCCAGTATTTGACTAATTTTCACCGATATATCGTTCATATGGAGCAGGTGGAACTCCGCCCATTGGCGGAGGCGATTCGAACCCGCACCCAAAACAAATACTCGATTTATAGGTATATATTGAATGAGATTGACCGCGAGCTATTGGCGGATGATTTGATTCGTGCCGATACTACTACTATGAAGGACCGCGCTTTTATGGATATTTTGGATGCGCTTGTTATGGTCGGAAAACAGATTTTGGTGGATTGTATGACGGAATTACAGCAGAATCGTGACCCCCAATGTTTGGAGCTATACGATAAGTTTGATTATGGTAGCACTATGACAAATTATTACAATCCCGCGTTTATTTCGCAATTTGTCATATGTGAGGCGGCATTCCCGTGTGAAAAAATGGTGGAATACCATAATAAAATTTTGAAAATTACGGAGAAATATACTATGGCAATCCGTCGTTATTGTGCGTATTCGACCGTTGAATCGTTGCGATTTTTGCTGATTTACAATAGTAGAAAGACGCTGCCATTGTGGAATTATACCGAAGGACGAACATCGTATCATGGGTTTCAAAATAAGACGGAAATCCAGAATGAAATTGACCAGCATCGGACATTGTTGGCGGAGATGGATAAAATATGTGAAGTTGCGGTCGAACACACCCTTGAAAACACCTTTGTATAAGCACTGCGAAATAATATGTATGTACTGGAATACATATTATTTGGGTCCTGGTTTATTTTTTGTTGTATCGATTGTAATTTGATTGCTTGTTTGGAGGATATGCCGGTTTATGACTGAAAGAGTCTCTTGGATGTGTCGCATTTTGACTCGAAGAGTCTCTCATCGGGTCTCTTGTATATGTCGGTCGATTGTGGTTTTCATGCGACACCAATTCCGCAATATGGATACAATGCCGGGTTTCCACTTTTTTAGTCGGCTCCCACATCCGAAACTTGCGATTGAACACACATTCAACATTGTGTTCGCGCGCCAAATCCACATATTTATCGAGCCGCATATCCTGAAAGGTTTCTTCGTCGTCGCTTTCTTCGCCATAATCAATATTGATGTTCTCCTTGATATTGCGAAACAATGAGTTCATATATTTGCTCTGTTGCCGGGTTCCAATGTACAAAACATTCACATAAACGGTGGTGTCTTGGCCTCCATGGGCAAACATATGATACACGTCATCGCGCACATCAGCGACTACGCGGAACACGGCCGCTCGTGAATACGCGGGCAGCCTATAATTCACATCTGTCCTGGGGACCAATATTTGGGTCGATAATTCAACAACCGGCTGCGGTTTTTTGTAAATGTGGTTCAAATAAGGCGCCACTTTGCCGGATGAGCGAAACTGGATGTGATGGCTCACATATTTCGCGGGTTTTGTCATGGATTCATAGAAGGGGAGCGAATCGAGTGCGGCATCACGGCTGACGCGCATATAAGGTAACGATAGAATCAGACCATCGTGGGCACACTGGTCCGGCAAATCTTTCTCGAACAGTTTTTGTAAATAGGTCAGCTTTTCCCCAAACAGAAGATGGCGCACATTGCGGCCGCGATAATGACACAAGTCTTCAATGACGAATACGGGCAACTCGCCGTCTTGGATGATTGTGCCGTATAAGAGCGTCCCATAATAACTTTCCGTGGTGAGCGCTGGTACGTTGACGCGCCGGGAACCGACGATTTGATTGGATTTGTTCAGGTCGAGCAAGATGGCAATGTCGATGTCATTGTCGTATGTGAACCAGATCAAGTGTTTTTTGCCGGCCGGTATAGCCATGGCGATGTCGTAGATAGGAGGAACTTTCTTATGCGCAAATGTTTCATAAGAAAGTTCGAACGCCGGGAAGCGATGCATGATATGTGAGTAGTCCATTTGGATTATTTGGCGGAATCCGTTTATGTTGTTTTAGTATATTCATAGTGCGATGATTTCCTCATTTAGTAGTTTAGGAGGAATGGTACCAAAAAACCCGGCGGTTGTGGTGGGGTCAGAGTTTTATTACACATTTGATACGGTAGATTTTGATGCTGTTAATTATAAATATAAAAATAATGTCACTGGTGTCTATGATTTAAAGATTTATCGTTCTACTGCCGATATGACATCGTCTACTACAAATATTACCGGAACCACGGATTTAGCCCTTAATGGAACAGACCAATACGCAGATATAACATCTATAACAACCGGTACAAGCGGGATAACTATTTCGGTTTGGTTTCGCTCATCTGGTACCTCATATAATTCATATGTATTTGATTTAGGAAATGGAAGTTCAAAAAATAATATTGAACTCTATTTAGACACTACTACTAATAAACCAGTGTTTCGCATATATAAAGGTACTACGGCATATACCTATACAGGAACCAGTTTTATAGATGTCACTATGAGAACGGATAATTCCTATCGACACATAGGAATTGTTATGGATCCAAATGGAACTTTTAAGTATTATTTGAATGGTGGGTTATACAACACAACCACTGGAAATCAGTATCCAAATCCTATTTTACGAGTAAACAATTATATTGGGTATGGATATAATGGTATTGGTACGCCATATTTAAATGGAGGAATTGGAGAGTTCCGCATGTATAATACCATGAAAACGGACGCTGATATGCTCTCGTATTATAAATCAAATACCCGTATCGACAATTACGCAAATATGTTTTTTCACTATAAGTTTTTATTAGGAGATTTAACCGGAAATGGTACTACACCCAAAATATTAAATTATGCTACAAGTACTTATGACATGACATTTAATCGTGCAACATTAATTTCACAAGCAACTCCTGGCGCCGCTGGTACTGTAGGATTGGCATCCGAAAATAACAAGTTTGGAAGCGAATATTTTTATTCATATTGTACTACGGTAAATTCTACATTTGGGGCGAATCTTCCAGCAATTACAACTCCGACGACTGGTGTTGGCGGATTTACTATTTGTTTTTGGTTTAAAATAGTATCATCGCCAACAACCTGGTGGATATTGTTTGGTATGAATACTCAAAATGGAACCGATTCCGCAAATCAAGCTGTCCGTATTAGTGTCCATGGTAATACAACTCCATCGAATACATTTGCTGTTGCTTCTAATAATAACGGGGTTACTTATTTTCCAGCATCAACTACTGTGGCAAACCTTGGTACAACATGGCATTTTTACTATATTAAAGTTGATTATTCTACTTCAACCGTGAATCATTGTCTTGATATGACTATAATTCCGAATTCAGTTATATCTGGTGCAGGAAATATTAATATAAACACACTTTATAATTATATCAATATATTATGTTCTCCAGCAAAAGACGTTCCTGCATATGCGCAAATGGATGACTTCAGGTTCTACAAAATACCATTGACTGACAATGAATTGCGTGCGATTTATACAAAAACCAACAAATTATAAATACTCCTCCTCCTCCAATTCAACCGAGCATTCGACAATGACCGGTTCGGCCTTTTCTTTCTTGGTCGGCTTTGTCGCGGTCTTTGGTTTAGGTGGTGCTGAAACCTTCTTCTTTGGTTTCACGATTTCCTCTTCTTCCGATTCGATGTCATCTTCGTCATCGTCGTCATCATTGCCTTCATCCTCTTCATCCGAATCCACGATAAAATCGTCCTTTACATATCCGTCCTTGGTTTTCGGGAGTCCTAAGTCATCATCGGATGATTCGGTATCTTCTTCCGAGTCCACGTCTTCAAATCCGCCATATAAATGTTCCATGATATCCTCAAACTCTTTCACCGACATATCGGAGGCAACGTCGTTCTCCATATTGATGACGACGCAACTGCCGAAAAACAGGGTATTGTCCATCGGTGGAGGGAACTCGTATTTGTTCTCCGAATTGGCGCGGCCTTCCGTCTTGCCATATAGGCACAACTTGTACTCGATTTCGTTGAATGAGACCGCCCATGTATGGGCGTGGGAAAACCCTTCGATGCTTTTGAATCCGCATTTTTTACACAAATCGGGGATGTCAAGGCCGTCCATTTTGATGGACTTTAGCTTACCCGTTTTTTCGATGAGTATCAAGGATGGCATTTAGATGATTATGTTTTGGCGTATGCGTTTATATTGTTTTGTTTTGATTGTGTTGTGATTTTTTATGCGACTATTGTATAATGCCGCAACGTCGCAAGCAACAGAAAGGCGCCGGATTACTCGATATGTTATCATCGGATCCTGCGAAAAAGATAGAGGCAAATAATAAGAGAATCGGTGAACTCGAGAAGGAATCCGAACAGAAATGTGCCGAAATTAAAAAGACAAATGATTTAAAAATCGGTGAGCTAAAAAAGAAGAATGAGGTTTTACAAAAAGCTGCAGATATGAAGAAGGCGGCGGATGCTGAACAAGCATCTTCTGGATCTATTTTTGACGGAGTTAAAAACTTTTTTGGAGCCAAATCGGATGGAGCTAAGCCAGTTGAAGCTATGGTCAAAAGTGGACCTATGGTCAAAAGTGGACCTATGGTCGAACCTGTACCCGATGCAAATGTTATTAAGAATCCTATGCTGGACAATGCCGAACCTAAGGCAAATGTCGAACAAAAGGTCAATGCTGAACCTAAGGCAAATGTCGGAGCTGATGCTGGATCCAAGCTCGGACAAGAAGATAAGTTTAACCGCATGTTTGGCGGCAAAAAATCAAAACGCAGACGTGGGCCCAAGGCGCGCAAGTCCGCCAAGAAATAAATGCGTTTTATCATATATCAAAAAACCAGCAGTTTTGATATATGGTATTCAATATCGTGATTGTATCGATATTAATCATTTTAATATTCCATTATTCATTTGATTATTTAAAAACCTTGCTAAATCCGTCGCCGCCCATTTTAGAAGATTTGAAGTATAAAAAATACAAGGCCATGATTGATGATATTTCAAAACCGAAACTGGTTCCGGAACTGGATGAAGACCTCGAGAGCTATTTTCAGACCAAGGTAGAGTTTGAAGAGAGGCTTGAATCAACACAAGATGTCTAAGGCCGACGGCCTTGGTCTAAGGATTCACCAGTTGCGGCATCATCAAGTCAATATTATTGATGAATATTTCCAGCGACTGGACATTGTTTGCCGCTAAATTGTCCGTGCATAAAAACTCGATGATATCCATCACCACTTTGATACGGTCGACCGTCCAAATGCCCGTCAACGTTGAAACCGTGGATACATCGTAAACCGCCGTCATCGCGTCTTTCTTGAACAACTTATCGTTCATATACTCGTCCAAATAGTTCTCAATGATGTTGACATAGAGGTTTAGGCATAATACGATAACGGGGCACGCCTTGTAGGTATCTTTCAATCGTTCGAGGCCCGAGATGGCGCATTGAAACAGCTTGCGGATTTGCGGTGTCTTGTCGCAGAACCGCGTATTTAGAAACGTGGCGCACGCGATTTGGATGGGATTATAGAGGTATTGAAGGTCGGCCTTGCCTGAACTGAAATAAATGCGACACAGGGCCTGGAATGGCCCCGGTTCCTGGATATAAAAAACATTGTCGGAAATGCGAAACTTGGTGCCTACAGGTTTGTTGCGCAATATGGCGAGTTTCACAATGACAGACAACGGGTCCAATATATAGAGGCGGTAATTGGTGTTTTTGGCATTATCGGGAATATCGGCGCTGGACATATATATCTCGAGGGGCGAAAATCTTTATGCTGTTGCGACCCGAAATGGTTTTCTTACCATAATATATATGAGTAGTCCTTCTCAAAAAAAACCAAAACTAGAAGAATGTCCGGTATGCATGGAAGATATGACAAAAGACAAGATTGCCAAAACATTTTCTTGTGGTAAACATAAAACATGTGGTAAATGTTATGCCGGTATAATGACAACTAATACACAAAATTGTGCGTGTCCTCTATGTCGAAAGAAAGAACAACTACTTGGTATAGAAGAATGGACACAGATAATGTATGCGCATCGTGATAAACTATCAAAAGCTGAGTTGTTAAGACTACTTGCTATTATGACAGAACATAAATCGCAATTAAATCCAGAAGATATTCCCGAACACATGTATAGAGACCTACCCCCATCACCGCCAAAGGCATCATCATTGTCGGTAAAACCACCATCACCACCAAGGACATCATCATCATCGGCAAAGGCATCATCATCACCAACTTTTGCGGAGTTAACACGGTTGGCACAACTTCAAAGTAAAGGAACGCTAGGAAAACGCAAAGGTGGGCAAAAAAAACGAGGGACTACCAAGAAACGTAGGTAATATTTTTTGTATATTTGTAAGCAAACATACAAACCGGTTTATTGGTGATTTTTGGTGGTCTTTCTTCTGGCTAAACTGCTTGTCGACAAGAACGCCGGAACCAGCCTCTTGACAAGTCCGTCCAACACAGTTTTATTCTCCTTGGACAACTTGTCAAACGCCGCAAAAAAGTCACGAACCGCTGTCTTTTTACTTTGTTTTGTTTTTCCACCAGAGAAAGACCTATTTCCACCAGAGAAAGACCTATTTCCACCAGAGAAAGACCTATTTCCACCAGAGAAAGACCTATTTCCACCAGAGAAAACCCGATTTCCACTAGAGAAAGACCCAAACAAATGGCTGAGTCCGACCTTTCGGGACAACTCAACTAGCTGTTTGCCGGGCGTCCGCCCGGTATAAGCACTTCAGGAAATGCGGGCGCATTTCCTGAACAGTTCTGGGTTCTGGCGAAGAGCCGCAATAAGAGGTATCCATTCATTATGAAGAGCGGCGACGGCGAAACCGGCAGTGAGCGAAGGATTCTCGAATTGGTCAATCCCGCCGGCAATATACCGGTAACGATTTAAAACAAAGCACCCCTACGGGGTGCGGTTTTAAATCATCACCGATACCGCTCCATCAAAGATTTAAAACGGTTCGGGAGGCCCCCGAACCGTTTTAAATCTTTGATGGTGTAAACCCAATTACCATGGCATAACGAACCGCGGCATAATGTTCTTGATTCATCTATATATTGGGTTGGTATAATTACTATTTGATGGTGTAAATCTGGCATATTATAATGACAGCATAGGTAAATAATATATCAATTGCATTATTTTTTATTGATATAATATATAATGGCAAGTAACAATCCATTTACTGTAAGTTCAATTACTAACCCATTCGCGGTAAGTTCCATCACTGGAAACAATAACGACTATAATATGGGCAAAACTAAAATACCTGGATTACGAACACGCACTCTGAGTCTTTCGAAACCCCCTGGAAGTATCTATGATGAAACACCCAACAAACAAGATATATCAACAGATTTTAATGAAAAATAAAATACAGAAGATAAAGAAAACGAAGAAGTGAAAACAGTAGGTCCATCCAATAAAAAATCTTTTAAAGATTCATTGAAAAACTGGTTAACTCCACGAAAGGGTGGAAAGAAAAACAAAAAACGAAACAAAAGCAAGCGACGAAGGTCATCGCGCAAATAAGTTGTGGATAGCACACAGCCTAATTCTGCTTCCAGTGCTTGCCACAATCCAGGCACGTGATGAAAATCGTCGATGGCTCATCCGCCGACCGTGTCTGTAACTCGTAATAGGTACAGCGTTTCGATTTACATTTCTTACACGTGAACATCTCCGTCATCGCCTCGACATTGATATTGTACTTGTTGCTGTCGCGCTTGATTTTCGCATCAATCATTTCGCGCCAGTGCTCCGGGTTCATTTCCTGGTGGGTCATGAATGCGAGTGTCTTCGGGCTCACGTCTTCGTTCTTTAGTAATTGTCGCAGGTTCTCGTTCTTCAAGTTGACATAGACGGTGCGGAGACGGTCCATGTAAATGGTCGAGAACGCGGGTGCGTCCCATTTCTTGATGATTTTCAGGTTGGTTGCCTCTTTGATGGCAAAATTGTAGATGCCGATTTCCACATTTGCTAAAATCGTGGGGTTCATGTCCTTGCCGAACTTGGCGGTGAGCTTGGACCGGACGTTTTCGCGGAAGATGGTTGGGGTTTTGAGAGTTTGAGACGACATTGTTTATTTAAGCGGTTTTACTTTATGTGGTTTCATCAAGTAAAGCGAAACTATTATCAATTTTTCAACATCGGCCCAAAGGGCCGATGCCGAAAAACAATTGAATCCGAAACTTATGGTTTCAGATTCAACAATTTTTTGATTTCCGCCCTTCGAGAAAAAACACCTTACCACACCCATAACGTCTTGGTCTTAGACCAAGTTCTCGAGGTCTGCCACGCGCCAGTATTCGCATCCATTGTTCGGCAGCGGTCTGCGAATAATCATCGGCAACTTCTTCTGTTCAAACTCCATCAGCGCAATGACATATCCATCAATGATTTCGTCGCTCACCACCACAAATGGCCTGGCGCCCGCGTTGAGCTGTTTGGCTCGTTCGCCCAGTATCTTTGCTCGCTCATATTTAGTGATGAATGGCAGTGTCTTATGGAGAGGGTCCATAATGATACCGCGCTCATTTCGCACAATATTACACATGGCTTCCACTTCGTGGTAATTGTGAATCATAAGTTCCGGATGGTGTTCGGTAATGACGTTTTTGCGCAAATCATCGGAAAACTTCTGTAAATGGTTTTCGTCGCCACCGTCGTCGTCTTCATCTTCGTAGTCTTCGTCATCTTCATCTTCATCAAAGAATGCGGACTTGGCGGGTTCACCCGTTTCTAAACCTTCAATGTCAACTTCCTCTTCCGCTTCTTCTTCTACATCATCGTCCATGTCGTCGTCGCCCATATCATCGATGTCGTCGTCGTCGTCGCCGATACCGCCCATTTGGAGATGAGGGGGGAGTTTTAGTTTTTTGGCAGTTATGTATTTGTAGTCGCCTCCGGCTGAATCGGAATCGGAACCCGATTGATCACTAGATTCAATATCTTCTTTATAATTATTGGCCATTTTGTATATATTTGAAATATAAAATCATTTATATTTTAAATCAATTTTTCGAAGATAACTTTCAGTTATCTTCGAAAAACAGCTTGCCGCGAAAACGTGCCGTTTTCACAACAACCAATTTTTCGAACTCGAACCTATAAGGTTCGAGTCCAAATAACACCTTGGACCCAAAACTTATGGTTTCGGTTCCAAGCAATTTTTCAAAGATAACTGAAAGTTATCTTTGAATAACACCTTGTCGCAAAAACGTGCCGTTTTCACAACAAGCAATTTTTCAAACATACAAAACCCCATATGGGTTTTCATTAGCCTCTAATAACACTTTGTTAAAACAAAACTTTCAGTTATAAAAAACAATTATACCTCCCTGATTGACCATTTATTTGTTGTCATCTGTCTTCCACGTCGTGTCGCAGTGTTCGCAAATATACAAATATTTCATATTCGCATCGTCATATCTCAAATAAATGACACTTGGCTCATGACCTTTTGGCGAGTCGTGGCCGCCGGATGCGGATGAGCTCTTATCAGTCGAGCCATTGCTCTTATCAGTCGAGCCATTGCTCTTACACCCCTCATTCGGGCATTTCACATTGGTGATTCGTGGCAGCGTCGGGTCATGTTTGATGTATCGATTAATCATATGACTAAACTGCTGTTCGGTCTTCTTGTATTCGGTACGCAACACGACCACACCATCATCGGTCGGCTCATTGTCCTCGTGGCCGCAAAATCGGCAATAATACACGAGTGTGTTGGCGTCCTCGCCATTGATTTTGATGTAGTACATATTTTGGCATTCGGAGCAGAACTTCATTTTTGCTATATATTATGCTATCACTTTATGCCATTTCCAAGTTTCAATTTTATGGAACGACCACCAGTTTCAGACTTATAGAACGACCACCAGTTTTAGACTTATAGAACGACCACCAGTTTTAGACTTATGGAACGACCACCAGTTTTGCCGTTATGATATACATGATTTCCATCACTTTGTCGCTTCTGTCCTGGAGATTGCGCGACCCCTTGAAGGTATCATATTCGATTTCACGTTTTTCCACTATATAGGGCTCGAATATTTGCACCCAGTCTGCTTCCTCGATGATGCCCTCATTGTTGTAGGAGAGCACCACGTATTTGGCTTTGGCCAGCGAATCGGCGAGCAAGTCGCGCATCGCGGCAATCGCGGTCTTGCGACTGTTGTAGTTTGATTTGTTCCAGTTGGTGGGTATTCCGGAGACGCGCGACAGGGCGACGGGTTCCTGATTGTCGATAATCACATTTAGCATGAAATAGTTGCTGCCATAGGGGTGCTGATTATAGGGCGGGTCCAAGTAAATGATATCGATATCCTTTGGTGCCAGGTCGCGAATCACTTGGTTGGAATCGCCGCAGAAACACTGGACCGACTCGAGTTGCTGGGTTGTCCACACCGGCATTTCCACGCGAATCGGTTTCAAGATACGCGACAAGGCATTGCGGGCTTTGCCGCCGAAACATCCGACTTCACCGTCTTTGTAAAACCCTTTGAACACACCCGCGGTATTGGTATGGATACTGGCTTTCACGAGAAGCGGCACCAGCAAATAGGGGACGAGTTCGGGCTCTACCGCGTCGGCGACGTATTGGCGCAGCGTGTCGATGATAAGGGCGTTTTCGCGCGTATAGAAGCAGCGTTCGCCGACCTTGATATCATCCGTGTTTTGAGGGGCATAGAGACGCGAAATGGGACCGTCGAGCTTGTATGGTCCGGACTCGGCGAACTGGTTCATGCGCTCGATATGGTGGGCGATGCGGGATTGTGCGGTGGCGGATGGGGTCTCGAGAAAACACCGCGACATTAAATGGGCATAATTCTCTAAATCATTCGTATAAACTCGGTCGCAAAGGTCGATGAGACCGCGGATGACGACGCCGGAACCGGTGAATGCGTCCATGATGGTGAGACGTGGTTTTTGGAGACGGGTCTTAATTTGGTCGGCAATTTCGTGGATGTGTGGGATGAGCTTGCGCTTGTTGCCAATACAGGTGAGCATTGGTTGGAAAGTGAATGTGTCGGCCATTTTTTAATAGGTGATATACTTGTTGTGGTTTTGGATTTATATAGTTGGCGGAAATCAATTTTATGATACGCACTCATGAAGTGCGTATCATAAAACACTCTGGTAGTTGGCTTTGCCAACTACCAAACAATTTTTTATTCCATACTCTACAAGTATGGAATAAACAACACTTCGAACTAGCAAAACGAAACGTTTTGCGTTCGAACAATTTTATACGGTAGACCCTATGGGTCATAAGGGGGTCCTACTTCCGCTTTGCTTATCTCATTAAACCCCTATTTATTAAGTATTTCACGAGTTCCTCCTACCTGGGTACAATCAAAAAAATGTTTACACCATTTTGTATTGAACATCCGCAATGTGCAACACCCTCATCACTTATAAACAGCACTCCCTTAGGGAGTTGGCGGTTCACAAGGCTTGTGAGGCACTCACTAGCCTGCCTTTGTAAATGAGAAAATGTGTAATATTTTAAATGCCAAATATAATTTATATATAATTTATATATGAAAATTACAAAACATATTTCTTTTTATTTTTTAACAAATAGAGTTATTTATATTAATAATATTATCGATGAAACAAATAAATATGAATATACGACAGATATCTTTATTCATACAAATTTTATAGATTTAAAAAAAGAGATGTTTAATACTTATACTAATGGATATATTAAAATAATTTGTCATGACTTGTCAAATATTAATCCTTTTTATTTAACTTGGAAATGTAGAGAATTATTACAACAACAAAAAAATGAATATGATATATTTATATATATAGAAGATGATATTTTAGTTCCATATAAAGCAATAAAATATTGGTTAGAATATAACAAAAAATTAATAGAAATGAATTATAATTTAGGTTTTGTAAGAATTGAAGTTGAAAATAATATTGAATATTTAACAGATTTACATGGAAACAAGTTTGATACTATTATTATTTTAAATGAAACAAAATATTGTGTCAATAATAAAAACCCATATTGTGCCTTTTGGATTTATAATAAAAATGAGTTTAATAATTTTGTAAATAGTAAATATTATACAATTAATAATATTCAAGGTTATAACATAAGAGAACAAAGTGCTATTGGTTTACACGGCCTTTATACAGATTATTATAAAAATACTTTAATTCCAATTATAAATAATAAATTAATTGAAGAATGTAAAATATATCATATGCCAAATAATTATGTTCTTGATAAAAATACACTTTTTGCTACAATAAACTTTGATGAAGCTATAAAAAATGATATTTAAAATATAAAAAGGTAAAACAAAACATTTAGTTTTGCTAGTTTAACGTGTTGTTTATTCCATACTCGTGGAGTATGGAATAAAAAAATGTTTGGCAGTTAGCAAAGCCAACTACCAAACAATTTTATAAGGGCCTTACCGTCAAACATAAAATGGTTCGACCTTTTGAATATTGTAACGTCTATTTTTATAACACATATATATATATGGTTAATTACTTTAAAACTAAAAAAGGTTATTTTTATAAATTGAAAAAAAAAGGTGAAAAAAAAAGATATTTAAAGAAAAATAAAACACAAAAAAATAAAAAAAAAATTGGTGGAGCAGGAGAACCAATTGAAGAAAGTGATATTATGTATATAGATAAATTAGTATGTATATTAAAACCTCATATTAAAAAAGGAATAATAATATGGACGCATTATAGACAACCATTTGGATTAAATAATATATGTGCTTTAGGATTAAAAACAGGAGAGCAACTTCATTCAAAAGGTGTATATTTTGATAGAAGTATAATACATCCATATATATTTTTTAGGGCACCTTTTTATTCGAGAGTAATTGATTATACAACACCAGAAACAGAAATAAATAGTTCATATAAAGACAAACAAATACCTGAAGACAAACAATCACCTGAAGACAAACAATCACCTGAAGACAAACAATTACCTGAAGACGAACCAGCAAAAAAAAAATCAAGAGTTTTTAGAGACGAACCGGCAATTACATATAAACTAGCAATTAGAGACGAACCCGCAAAAGAAGAATCCAGAGTTTTTATTAGAGTTGATCCAGATAGAACATTTGTATTTTCAAGTGAAATTAGAACTAAGTCTGAATTTGTTAATAAAGGAGTAGATACTATTTTACCTTATTCTAAAAAAACGTTATCTGAATATTTAAGAATAATTAAGGCGAATGTAGAAATTATAAAAAATGTAACACCTGGTCACAAAATCGTGTATAATTTATATTCAAGTGAAGCAAAACAAGTTAATAATAACGCAAACCTTCAATCTATATTTAATTCTAATCTCATTGAAAGAAATAGTGAAATACTTGTATCAATTCCACATTTAACCCCCGATTTTTTTGTATTATGTACATGATAAATAATACCGAATCAAAAGCAAAAATTGTATGTTTCCTGTGCCCTACCGGCACACAGGAAATTGTTTAAAAACGAAACGTTAAGTTTCGTTTTTAAAGTGCTTTTTGAGTTCTCCTACAAGAGAACTCAAAAAGTTGTTTGGTAGTTGGCAAAGCCAACTGCCGAAGTGTTTTCTGTGTGCCAGTAGGGCACACAGGAAATTGAAATCTTTTTTATAATTTTATCAGTGGTATAAAATAAAACAAACCCTTGAATAAAATGGAACAAACTAACGAACACATCCCTTCTGTTGTACAGAACATTATTGATGTCCAGATTCAGACTTTTCAACCCGAAGACCATAGTCAACTTGATGAAAATACTCAAACTTTTGATTATAATCAGGTTGATATACAATCACAGCCAGAAGTCTATAGTCAGGTTGATGACTCTTCCCAATTGGATGTGGAATCGCAATCAATTAAGGTCGACAAGTCAAAGACCAAAGCCAAAGCCAAGGGCGACAAGACTCAGTCTGCCGACAAAACCCAATCAGCGGCTCTTAGGACCCGCATCAAGACCATGCACGACGGCGGCCAGCATTTCAACGACGACAGCAAGCATTCCGAGGACCGACTCACTTCTGTGATTCAAACCAAAATCTTGCCCCATGCCCGAGTCCGCGTCGAGAAAATCGGTGGCGCCGTGGTTTTCCTCAAACAAATCAGCCTCTATAATGTCATGGAGATTTTCGCACAACACAATCCCGACGAGGAAATTGACAATTGCGAAGAGAACAAGAAAGTGTACATGAAACCCGACGGCGGCATTTTGATTGCGATTATCGATGGTAAATCGTACCCCATCTTGTTGACCGAGGACAAGCTTCAGGGCACCAATGACGAACGCCGTGCGCAGGGTCTCGCACGCCAAGCGACCGGCAATGCCATCGAGCGCGCTGCGAAGAACATCCGCGGTGCCGAGATGTTGTTTTGCGCATCGCCCGTCTTTCCTTATGTGCTCTTTGCGTCCGGTTGCGACCTACATAGCTCGGAGACAATATCGAAGCGCCTGGAGATGATGAATTATGGCGTGAAGAACCATTACATTGAGATGTCGACAATAGAGCAACTTGTCGAGGCACGGGTGGCTCAGATGTTGGACCGAATCAATATTGCTAAGCGATTTGGCGGGAAATGTGTGGCCTCTATGTTTGTGAAAGCGCACAAGTGGGATGAAATGGCGCATGGGGCGTCAGCGTGGTCGATTGCGGAAATCGAGGCGGTATGTATGCGGGTGGTGGATGCGGCGATCGATGCATTACCCAAGAGATAAGTGTCGAAGGCACGACCTATAGAAGGCGTGACATTAACAAGAGTACAATAGTTTCCAGGTAAGTAAAAAACAAAAATAGAGGGGTCTGTATGCCTCTATTTTTATTGAGAATGTATATAATAATCACGATATGTCAATGTCGCGCCAGCACATACAAGCCCATGAAGCGCACAATGAAGGAATGCCGCAGTTTTTGTATATTTTTTTCGTTCTAACCATATGCTGAATGGATACGCAAGCGCACCCAATATTGTAGGTCCGGCACATAATAGTTTATTTGTTGTAAATAGTGACAACCCAATATGATAAGGAACCGTAATAAACGCGACGGATATGTCAATGTATCGCCGCACGGATTTCAATAAAGGTTTTCGCCAATAATTGACCGAGGTCATAAGTAATAAGACACCCATTGTACCACCGAGTGGATTTCCGTAGTAGAATCCGGCGAATATATTGATTGGGTGAATAGCGCACATTTTCAAAATATATTGGTATATTCCGTCGGGGTATGCAAGTTCATCTGAAGATGGTGATGGTGGTGCGTCTGAAGATGGTAGTGCATCTGAAGATGGTGGAAACCCTTTGAATAAAGAATCTTCACCTTTTTGTGGTTGACTTGTATTTAAAGGTGATAGTTTTGTTGCGAATGGTATGTCGATATCAAATTGTGATATATTTGTTGCCAATGGCATATCAATTTCGGATTTTGATATATTTGTTGCTAATGGTAATTGGTCATTATTTAAGGGTGTAAACCCGACCTTTAAAGGGTTAAACCCGACCTTTAAAGGTGTAAGTATGAGTTTAAAAAGTGATTGACGAGTACTCAGTCCGATACACAATGGTAAATCAGAATCTTTCATTCTTAAATAATATTATTATTATTATTTATTTATATTCTTATGTAAATTAAAAACTACAAATGTAGTTTTTTATTTACTTGTTTATTTGGTTATTTGGTTATTTGGTTATTTGGTTATTTGGTTATTTGGTTATTTGGTTATTTGGTTATTTGGTTATTTGGTTATTTGGTTATTTGGTTATTTGTTTATTTGGTTATTTGGTTATTTGTTTATTTGGTTATTTGGTTATTTGTTTATTTGGTTATTTGGTTATTTTTATATGTGGTAATGGTAATAGTAATAATATAAGTGTGTTAGACCATCGACTCCAATTCAGCGACGCGCGTCTCCAATTCGACTATGCGTGTCTCGAGTGACTTGTACGCATTTTGCATATGCTCATTGGCACGTATCGTCAATGTAACCGGTGGGTCTTCGCAAAACGAAAATGTGATATCGTATTTCGAATCATTTTCGAGCCCCTGGATGAGCGGCTGGCTCCAGCGGTCTCTTGGGGTCTTATGGACGATGACTTGATGAAACGTTGCGGAAGATTCACCTTGTTCCAAGTCTTCGAACGACTCGGTAATCGGCACAAACTCCACATGATTCACTTTGCCAAGATTGTGTTTCCAAAAGATGTAGACAATCATCTCCTTGGTGTAAGACTTGCTGATGCGTTCGATGCGTAAAGACATTTTGGGGACTGTTTATTAGGGATTTGTTATAATTATGCTTTTACTTTTCTTTGAAAAAAGATTTCAACTTTTCAGATACACACTCTACGAGTGTGTATCAAAAACCACTTTAAAAATGAAACTTAGCGTTTCATTTTTAAACAACATTTTGAGTTCTCTTACCCAGAGGGTCCACCTAAGGTGGACTGTGTCTTATGACCCGGAGGGTCCACCTTATACCGTCTGTGATGGGACCTTGGATATTTCACTCTCATTTTCCGGACATTTCATCTTGGTTTGTTTGAACTCGAAACAAGCCCCCGTCGAATCTTTATACTGAACATTATTCACATTCTCGGGGCTGGGATATACAAAAATCTTGCGTTTCTCGGGATTAAAAATATGAACAAAGAAAATTCCAATTGCTAAACTAATTATGAATATCGGGATTCTTATGTATTTGAGAATACTCATTGTATATTCTATGCATGGATTATTTGGCTTTCTTGGCCGGCTTGTCCTTCTTGGAAAACAACTTGATGAGCTCTTCTTCAGACAAAGGGGCTTGTACTGATGCTGGTGGTCTCAACCCGGATTTTCCCTGAACCTCTGTGCCAATCTTGACGACGTAATTCTTGTCGCCTACGGGTATGACTGAAGGATTTGCTTGAGAAGGTGTATGAGAAGGTGCATGCTGCGCTTGAGAAGCTTTCTTCATCTCCATTTTCTTGCGCAGTCTCTCTTTCATCTCCGCCTGTTTGCTCATCTGATTCAACTTATTCATATCCATCTTGGCACCTCCGCCGCCCAACCCTTTTTCGAACATTTTCATGAATGGTGTGCCCGCGAGTCCTTTCATCATATCGGCAAAATCCGCGCCCCCGCCCATATCCTTCATTTTCTCCATGAGTCCCGCCATTTCCGCCATCAACTCTTCTTGCGAAATGTCGCCGCGTTTCATTCGTTCTTGTAGTTTTGTGGTGATTTTCTTGAGTATGAGCACCATCTTCTTGGGGTCTTTGATGAGCTTCATCAACACATCTTTGCTAGACTTCATGTTGGCCTCGTCGCCTTCGTCGAAAAAGTCCTTCAAATCGTGGGTGAACTCGTCGGTGAACTCTTTTGCCAATTTGCCAAGCTTGCCTTCGAGAAGAGTCTTCATGTGCTCCTTTAGAATCTCGGGATTGGGCATTTTGAATCCGGGCTTCCCGGCACCGCCGATGCCTTCGGTACCTTCAGCACCTTCGGTGCCTTTGGATGCGTTACGCAGTCCTTCGAAAATATCCTTCATCGCATTGGATAAATCTTCGGCTTCATCCAAAGGAACACCTTCATCGGGCTCTTCACCAATAGAGTCACTTGTACTTGCTTCTTCGCCTGTACCTTCGTTTGCGTCATTCGTTGCTTCGCTGGATTCCATGTTCTTGAAAAAATCACCCACTCCCGCCATCGTCTCCGCCATTTTGGCATGAAGTTCGTTCTCATCCATTGCCTCAAAAATATTCGCAGCATCGCCAAACCTCTTGGGGTCATTAACCGAACCAAGCACCGTAAACAAAATGAGCTGTAAATATTTCCAAATTGAGGTTTTTGTCTTATCACTGACACCGGGGCAATTGAACAAGATACGGAAGTCGACATCGGGCAAGAAGTCAACAACCATCTTGCTGCCGGCCTCAAAAATATCCGCATTGGTGTACATGATATCAAAGAATCGCTCGGGATATACGGCTAAACAATGCGCGTGGAGTTTTTCGTATTCGACATCAGACACGGTGGCCCACTTGGACCACATAAAGGCATATTCGGGGAAAACTACCGATAAATCTGCGGTGAAGTCGGTTATAATCGAACGAAGATTCGATGGTACTGGAGATGACATATTATAGTATTTTACAAAGTCTTTTTATATTCATATGAACGCAAATATTCATCGAATATACAAAAAATTGTTTAAAGTGTTTTCTGATGCGCACTTGTAGAGGGCGTATCGGAAAATTGAATCTATTTTTGATTCTATTTTTGAATCCAAATGACAATCAAAATCTAAAATGTACGAGCTATTTAAAATTATTAGTGTAATTGCGATTATTCTCTGGGCTCTCCGAGACAAAATCGATGAGCCCAGAAATGTAAAATACTGTTGTAATAAGGCAAATGAAACCAAAGTCAAGTCATCCTCAATCGAGTCATTTACCGTCGATGCTCCGAGTGATGATGATACGCCTGCTGCTCGGCCATTCATCGTATACGAGACACCTGTGATCGATATGCCTGCGGCTGAATCCATTGTCGAGTCATTTACCTTTGATGTTCCTAATGATGATACGCCTGCTCCTCAGCCATTCGTCGTATACGAGACACCTGTGATCGAGTTATCAATTGTCGAGTTATCCACCGTCGAGTTATCTACGGTCGATATGCCTGCGGCTGAATCCACCGTCGATATGCCTGCGGCTGAATCCACCACTGTCGATATGCCTGCGGCTGAATCTACCATTGATGATATGCCTGTGGCTGAATCTACCGATGATATGCCTGCGGCTGAATCCACTATCAACGACGATGAGCCAGAAGAAGACATTTTGTCAATCGACGACTTATACGGCGACTACACGGATCTTTTGATGCCCTCTATCATGTTACGACTCTCCAATAACACATCCGTCAACAACACCTTTGTACCACGAAACAACTGTTTTGGAGTAGTACACGCCTCTATATGAATGTAGTTGCCTTGATGAATCCAAAATAAAACAGCCCAAACGCAAGACTCTTTAACATCAGCCCATAAATGTTCATATTGCCATCTTCGTTGTGTATTTTCAAAAAGCCTAAATACTTGAATATGAAAGTATTGATAATTGGAAGCTGGAACAAGAAAAACATGACTCCGATCAAGATGGGGGTCTGGAACTCGTCGTATGTGGAAACCACTAGGTCTTCGCGGTGTTTTTGTTTTTGATGGTTGTCCGACATTTTCTCGAGTTTGGTTTCATATTCGCGCAAATAATCGTGAGTGAGTTTGGCGCTTGGGACATGGTTGGGAATCATGTATTCGTCATTTTGGAAAGCGGTGGTGTCTTGGGGGACGCCGCGATTCATCATGGGAGGGAGTTGAGATTCGCTGGGATACCCGGGACCAAAGCCGCCGGAACCACCGGGAGGGACACCCATTCCAGGGCCTCGACCCATTGGGTCCATAGGACCTTGGCCTTGTCCATACATTTGGTTCCCATCCCCTCTCACAGATATGGTCGGAAGTTGCGTATCGGTTGGTGGCGGAATACCAAATTGATTTTGATGAACATTGAGAGGCGTGTATTGGGTGGGGGATTGTCCAAAGTCTTGGCGATTTCGAGTTTGATTATTGGTTTGGCCACCGGGACGACCGACGTTGAAACTGCTGTTGTCGGGGAGTTCGGAAATACGAGTAATGTCGTTTCTGTCCATTCTATACAATGAAAGGTAATTAATTGTATAAAGTTTGCCGCAAAAAGGGGGACTTGGTTCCGCTTCGCTCACCCCCTTAGACCCCCTAAGGGGGACTTTCCCCCTTTAACCCCCTTTTATTGGAAACAAATAATAACCAATGGAGGGTCATCAAATAATAACCAATAGAGGGTCATCAAATAATAACCAATAGAGGGGCAACAAATAATAAATATTAGGGGGGTTTTAGGGGGTCGAAGACCCCCTAGTCGAGCAACCCCTTGCCTTCATCTTTTTTGCTCGTCTCTACAATTTTTTTGGTGGGATTACACTTCACCGATGCCAGCTCATATTTGTAGCAATAATCATCATATTTATACGTCTTTCCATCAATTTCGCTAATCACTGGCCCATTAAACACAATACAATTCTTCCCTTCACACACCTCTCTAAACAATGTTGCTAAACCGATACCCAGCAATATCGATATCAGTGTTTGCCCAATTGGCGTATTCAGCATTCGTTTAAAGTTCATTCGTCCCGTAAATATATCATAACACTATATTTTCGGTCTAATCCGGACCTTAATCCGGACATTAATCCGGACCCCAAGCGCCTGTAATATTCGAAAAAGGGGTTAGAAAATAATTATGATACTATATAACCCAATCGAATGAACCACGCGCAAAAGTATAACGACTTTATGCGTGCTCACAAAATAAGTCGCGACAGCACGCTCCCCAAGACCAACACCAGGATTGGGTCCACGTCTGCTGACGGCGAGCAGGTTTATGGCGGGATTTATTCTATTCCCGACAGCAAATACAGCGATTTTTTAAAATTATATTATAAACACGTGATTGAGGGCGGCGCGTCCGAGCATCTCACCGAGAAACAGCGCGAAAATGACGGCCCCATATTAATTGACATTGACTTTCGGTACAAATACGAAGTGGTCGCGCGACTTCACGAAAAAGAGCATATCGACGACATCGTGGTCGCCTATTTAGACATTTTGAAAGAGGTGTTTGATTTTGACGAGACGCCCTTCTACATCTATGTAATGGAAAAAGACACGGTGAATCGCATATATAACGAAGAGGCGCCAGATGCATCGCTTACAAAAGACGGCATACATATCCTGATTGGAATCCAGGCGGACCACGGCGTCCAGATGGCGATTCGCGACCGTATTTTGAAGAAAGTAGCGGCGATGTGGGGTTCATTGCCGCTCCAGAACAAATGGGAAGACGTGTTTGACAAGACAATCAGCTCGGGCAACACCAACTGGCAACTCTATGGGAGTCGAAAACCGAACCACAACCCGTATAAGCTTACCTATGTGTATGAAAACAGATTCGATCCTGGTGACAAGGAGTTCATGACGCGTCTGGTCCCGCTCGAAAAGTTCGACGTCAGCCAAAATATTGAAAATCTTTCTGCCAGAAGTTCAAAGTATCCAATTTACAACACAATGTTAACTTCAGCGAATATAAGTTCAAGCGGCGGCGGCCTCAAAAAACGCGTGTCGACCAACTCCCTGTTCACGCTCACCAACGATGCCGGTGTGGAGGCGGTGCTCCAAGTGAAAACCCGCGATGAGCTCGCGCTCGTCGTCCAGGCGACTTTGGACCAGATGGGCGTGCGCGATTATGAGCTCGTGGAGACGCATTATTACACGATGACTCTGCCGCCCAAATACTACGAGTCCGGCAGTTATGACAAATGGATTCGCGTTGGCATGGCGCTCTCGGAATTATGTAATCTGATGTTCATTACGTGGGTCGCATTCAGTGCGCAGGCCGCCGGATTCAAGTTTGGCGATATCAGCGAGATGTACGAGAAATGGCAGAAGTTTTCGAGCAAGGGCGACGTGGCCCTCACGCGCCGGTCCATCATGTATTGGTCGAAACAAGACGCATTCGCCAAGTTCGAGGAAGTGCGGCGCCAGAGTGTCGATTACTACATCGACAAGACCATCGATTCGATGATGGACGACTTCGGCGACAAGAACAAGAAGTTCAGCAAACCGTGTGGAGACTTCCAGATTGCTAATGTGTTGAAACAGTTGTACAAAGACGAATATGTGTGCGTCAGTATCAAGCACAACATCTGGTACAAGTTCCACAACCATCGATGGGTTGAAATCGATTCGGGCACTACTTTGAGAAAGGCGATTTCAACGGAGTTGTACGATATCTACATGGACAAGATTTCGAAGTTGTCGGCGTTCGCCAATACGCTGGATGAAGACGATGAGAGCATGGCGGAGACCCGGAAAAAAGTGACGAAAAAGACTGAGAAAATATGCGATATTTGTTTGCGTTTGATGAGCACGGGCGACAAGAAGAATATCATGACCGAGGCAAAAGAGTTGTTCCACGATTCGCAATTCATGGAGAAGCTGGATACCAATCCCTATTTGTTGTGTTTCGAGAACGGTGTGGTGGACTTCAAGGACAAGGTGTTCCGCAAGGGTTTGCCCGAGGATTATATCAGCAAATCGACGAATCTGGATTATAAACCGATTGACCGAAAAAAAGACGCGACGGTGATTGCCGAAATCGATGACTTCATGGCGAAGTTGTTTCCGCGCCCCGATTTGCGCGAGTATATGTGGGACCATTTGGCGTCGGTGTTGCTCGGCACGCCAGACAAGCAGACTTTCCACATGTATATCGGCGAAGGTCGTAACGGCAAGTCAGTGCTGACGACGCTGATTGATGAAATCATGGGCGAATACAAGGGCGTGGTGCCACTGTCGGTGATTACACAGGACCGCGCAAAAGTGGGTGGGACCGCGGCGGAGTTGGCGGAACTCAAAGGTGTGCGGTATGCGGTCATCATGGAGCCGTCTAAGAAAGATGCGATTCTGGAAGGTCCGCTCAAACAGATGACCAGTGGTCTTGACCCAATTCAGTGCCGAGCGCCGTATATGGCAAAGACGCTGATTTATTACCCCCAATTCAAACTGGTGTTGTGTAGTAACGTGATGATGGAAGTGAAGAGTCAGGATTATGGTACTTGGCGTCGTATTCGCGTGGTGCCATTTGAGTCGCTGTTCACCGAGACCCCGGTCCAAGGTGACCCAGACAAGCCGTTTCAGTTCTTGGTCGATGGCAGCATCGTCGACAAATTCTCGTATTGGAAGTTCACTTTCATGTCGATGTTGGTTGAGCGCGCATATAAGACAAATGGAATGGTGAAGGAATGCGATATTGTCATGTCGGCCAGTCGTGCTTACCAGGAGAGCCAGGACTTCATTGCGGAGTTTATTCGCGAGAAGGTGGTTCGCGAAGAAGGCGCCGAAATCAAGAAGACGGTGTTGAACAATGAATTCTCGGTTTGGTATATGAGCACCTATGGCAAGGGGGCGCCGAGCCCGAAGGAAGTCCACGTGAAGATGGACCAGCAGTTTGGCAAATATGATAAGAAAGGGGCGTGGACCGGGGTGCGCATCAAGTATGAGCGAGACGAATACTCGGCAAAACGAGATGCGGAAGTGTTTGATGATGGAATCTCGGCGAACGACCTATAAGCATTGCCCGAAGGACGGGAGCTTAGCGTATCTTTGATTCCCAACACATTTGTTTTTTTTGAAAATAAAAAACAAATAATTACACCACTCCATAATTGGCTTTTTGGACATTGTAGTTATCCAAGATTTGTTGCGCCGTCAGAACACTTGTGTTTCCTAAAAGTGCTCCAATATTCCCCCCAAATGTATATCCCGGGAAATCCGTTTCCGCCCCGATCAATACATATTCCGCCGTGCTTAGTGTATTCCCCACATTACACGTTCCTCGAGTATCCTCTATTCCATTCACATACAAAATGACTTCGCCGGTATCTTTTTGCCGCGTCACCGCAACAAATATCCATTGTCCCGTATTCACAGGTTGGGTCGTGCGAATCGTGACATCGGCGTTGGCATAATTTCCATCTCCATACGCTAGATAACCTTCCGCGTCAATACCAAATCCAAAATCGTTGTTGAGCTCCCCAGTTTCAGTTGAAACAATATACATCAATTGATAATGGTCGTATCCATAACCGACTTCGGTCGTTTTTATCCACGCACAATACGTGAAATCGTCGCTGATTGCGTCAGGTCTCAAAAACCGCATGTAATTCGAGTAGATGTACGCGCTCCCATCATACAAAAACTGCTTTGAAAATAAGAATGACAAGATGCCATCTGTGGAATCAAAAACGGGGAAAGTTGTGCTGGTCTCTTCGTCGATGTATTCAACTATGGTGGCATTATAGGTGGAACCGCCCGTGCCAATATTGGTCCAAATTGGCCCCGAATCGGGATAAATATAATTTGATGCCTCGAAATGGATGAGTAAATCCGCGGTGGTAAGTTGAGGTTCCGGAACTGGCTCTGTCTCCAATTCCTTAACAATAGTAACACAATTTTGATACGCACGTCGATGTACGGCAAAACCAGACCGCCAGCGCGTCATATACCATAATATATTATTATTATAAGTCAATCGAAACATGATACAAATATTACTAAAATAAATTATGGCAGAGTTCCAATTATTTATTGTTTTTACAAACATTTTTTTAACGAATTATACAACAGGATATTCTGTATAAATATTTTATATTTATAGTGGTAAATTCAAACATCAAATATATTGTATCGATGAAAACGCAATTGAGGACAATGTTCTTTATGTAAATATCCAATCCTAAAACTCATTTTAACAATCCTACAATCTTGTCATTGACCTCTTTATATTGCGAATAAGGTCGCAACATATGGTAATCGCTGAATCCTCCTTCCCGTATAAATGATTGGAGTTCTTCGCACAATTCCTCCGTATGTCGATGGATTCGATCAAGACGATGAAACCCAGTTTTGTTGTCATCTAAGTAAATAAACTTGCTAGTCCTGGCCGCCCATTTCAAGACATATTGGTAGAAGTCGCGCTGGTCGGTGCTCCACCCCGTATTACCATGTCCTTCCAAATACGTAATTCGGTCATTTACTTCGTGTAGCCTTTTTTGAATGTCGCCGATAGATGTGATGTCAAATATCTCGGCCCATGTTTTATTAAGTGCAACGTTATAACACATTGCTATTTCAGTGTATTCAAAACACGCATTGCGTAAATAAATGAACCATGAGTTATCAAATGTCTCTATGTTTTTTGTGTAATAATCCGAGTTCATTGGAATCATGTCAATGTCCGTTATCATGATACCATTTTCGTAGTTTAAAATGGCTGGATAAAGGAGGCGAATATATTGCGACGTGAATGATGTAGATATTCCGGGCAGAGGAGCAAACAATATAATATTGTTGGAATATTCTTTAAACTCGGGTGGCAGCACATCATGGATCAAAATAATTTTAATGTCAACGGTGGGGTATAATATTGTCCATGCCTTGATAAAAATTGGGATGAAATCGCAATAAAGTGGATTCATATTACATGCCGAGACGATACAATCTAGTTTCATTGTTGTATTAAAATTGATTATATCTTTATATACGTCGGTAAATAGTTTATTGCGAATATGAAATAGAGGGGCGCCTCTATTTTATACACCCTCTATTTCATACAATGTTTGACGTAGTCATTCCGCTTGGACCCAATGATGTAAAGCATTTTGGAAAGCAGTTGGAACATACGAGGAAATATGTGATTGGGTATCGGCGAATCTATATTGTGGCATTTGACCCGGATGCTGTTAATGGCGGCAACTCTGTTAATGGTGATGACTCTATTATCGTTGTGCCCGAATCCGTGTTTCCCTTCTCCAAAAACACCGTCTCCGTGTATCACGGCGCCAATAGCCGCAACGGCTGGTATTTCCAGCAACTTCTCAAAATGTACGCATGGGCATATCTCGATGGTCTTCTTGACCGGTATCTCGTGGTCGATGCCGACACGTTTTTTGTGAACCCAACGCGATTCGAGACGAGCGACGGCAAATGCCTCTATAATTTTGCTCGTGAATACCATGTGCCGTATTTCAAACATATGGCGCGCATGTCGCCCATTTTCACACGTACCTACGAACTCTCCGGCATTTGTCATCATATGTTGTTTGAAACCGGTGTGGTTAAGGAAATCATTGGCCTAGTAGAGGCTATAAACAAAGGCAAACGATTCTGGGAAGTATTCCTGGAATGTGTCGATGTTGGATTGCGGCATGGAATCGGGTCAGGCGCGTCCGAGTACGAGTTGTATTTCCATTATATTATGAAGACAAGGTTGGATGACATTGAAATCCGGGAATTGGTTTGGAATAATGTGGCTGAGTGGACACCGGACAAATGGATTGAGCATGATTATGTGGCGTGGCATCATTATGACCAATGAATAATCAAAACATATAAAGAAAACTCTTTAGTGATACACAATGAATCCCACTACTGTCATCATTTTGGCTGGTGGTCTTGGCAAACGCATGGGCTCCGATTTTCCCAAGGTTCTTCATTGGGTTGGCGACGTTCCCATGATTGTGCGTATCTTGCGCTCACTTCCACAAGATGCTCGCATTTTAATTGTTGTCGGCAAGTACAAAGATATCATTCAGGCGACAATTCGACAATACACGGACGTTGATATTGAATATGTGGTTCAGGACCCGCCTCTGGGCACAGGCCACGCGGTAGCCTGCTGCTTGCCCTATATTGACCCGGAACGACAAGTGATTGTGCTGTCGGGCGATGTGCCTCTCATTCAGACCGAAACAATTCGGAAAATGAGCCAAGGTGCGCCTGAGTTGCGCGTATTGACGATGACGGCGGATGACCCAACTGGATATGGGCGTATTATTACGAGTGATGGGAACATACATGTTAGTTCGCAGTTTGTGAAAATCGTCGAGCACAAGGATTGTACAGAAGAAGAACGCGCGTGTACAACCGTGAACTGCGGTATTTACGCGTTCTCGGGTAAAGTAGCACATCGGTTTGTGCCTCTCATCCAAAATATCAATGCCCAGGGTGAATATTATTTGACCGATATTGTGGGGCTTGCTCACAACGCAGGAATCTGTGTGGAAGTCTGTCATATCAACGATAACGAGAGGCATACGGTTCGAGGAGTAAATAATTTGGCGGAACTCGCGGAAATTGAGCGACACTTGTAAGACTTCGGTAAGTCCATTTGAAATATTATGAAAAACATAATATTTTAATACGTGCATTCTGTAACGATACTATCGTGGAATTATATGTGCGACTCCACCACAATTTGCTCCGCCTCTTCCCGTCCATACGTCGCGCCCATCTGGACAAACTTGTTTTTTTCTCCATCCTTGTAGTGGGTAAGAAAATACCGAATACACTCGAGCGTATAGGGATTCAGGTCGCCGACATCATTGATATGCGCCGATTTGGGGTCGCATTTGTCATCAAGAACCGCCAGAATCTTGTGGTCGCATCCGCTTTCGTCCGTTGTCATGATTCCGCCAATGATTTTACACCGGACAAGGGTGCCAGGATGAATCGCATAGTCGCACAAAATGATGATGTCGGTGGGGTCGCCATCGCCGCCCAATGTGCCGGGAATGTAACCGTAATTGTAGGGGAAAACATTCGAATTGTGAATGATGCGGTCTAGGCGGAGACATCCGGTGTCCTTGTCATGCTCGTATTTCATATTGGAGCCTTTGCTGATTTCGATGATGGCGTCGCACATGTTGGATTATTAGAGAGGTAGCTTTATGTTTTGTTGTTTTGTTTTTAAAGACTACGTCTTTGGTCTCATATAATTCGCCACCAAGATACACAGTGTGCCCCCCACTTTCTCCCACGACAGCATTTCCTGGTTGAACACCATTCCATATACATAGGACATCACCATTCCAAAATAGGCCAACGGGGCAAAAATCGATGCCGACAAGTTAGAGGCCGCGAAGAAACGTAAGAAATAGGCGACGGACCCGAGGAACCCGTTCAGACCAATTGCTAAACCCATTCGGGGTTTTAATATGGAGGCAAAGTCGAATGTTCTGAATAAATATCCAGTAATCGCAATGAATCCAAACAAATAAGAGAGGAACACGTGATTCCAATGGTTGCCGGTTTTGATTCGACGGATCATGAAATAGATGAGGGCCTCGGTTAAGGCCGCGAGCAAAATCATTGCGACCCCGTAGATAAAGTTGGGTTTCTCAGAGCCATCTTCGATTTGTGTCGTGGTCTCATTCGCTTTATCAGTTTTATCGCTTGGGGTCGCGCTTTGTGTCACTCCGCTTCGCGCTTTATCGGTCGCATTCGCACTTTGTGTCGCATTCGCTTCACCAATGACAAAGAGCGCAAGACCTAACAACACTAACAAATACACATTGTTCCACACAACCCCGGCAATCAGCAATATCATCAACGGGTAAGTATTGAATATCGCGAACGAAACACCCGAATCCAAATTGCGGAATCCTTCGTATGAAAAGAAGATGTGTGAGAGGTTGATGGCGGCGAGCAACATCGCATCGGGGCTGAAAAGGGCGCTCCCGATAAAGGACCAATCCACGAATATCGAGGCCATCGCAATATAGGCAAGGAGCCGCGCCCATACCTGGTGAATTAGGGATAAGTCGATTTTTTTCACAAATATGGGATAGAGACTTAATAAAGACTCGGACATTAACATGGCAACGGCTGGATTGAGCGTAGCTGATCCAAACACCATTCTCTTGAATATATATTACACATTTATAATGTTGTAAAATTGGTATAGAAACCCAATATACTATATAATTAATATCAGTCAAATGACCGTTGTTATCATATCAATCATTGTTTGTGGACTTTTTGTCTATTTAATTGCCACAGTAATTTTTTGCCGCCGAGTTTGTACAAGAGAGGAAGTCGACCCTCTCTTATTAGACCCCGAATCCGCGGACTTTTCGTCGATTTATCCGGAAGACAAAGTATAGACAAAAACATTTGGGTCCAAAAGATTCAAAGGCACATCCCTCTATTATCAATCTACGTCATGTCCACAAACAAAACCGTCGTCAGTTTCGATATCGGTATCAAGAATCTCGCCTACTGTATTTTCTCCATCGATCAATCTAGCATTTCCGTCGCCGGGTGGGGAATCGTCAATCTGGCCCTACAAGATGCCGTGGTAAAACCGCAATGTAATTGTGCCAAGGCGAAGGGTGGTGCCCTATGTTTAAAGACCGCCACCTACAAGTATGGAGAGGACCAGCGATTCTGTCTGACCCACGCTAAATCCTCCGGCAAACTGCTTCCGACGAAGGAGTTATCCGCCGCGGCGCATAAGAAGTTGAAACTCGATGAACTGACGGCACTATGTACAAAATACGGTATCGGGATTGTGTCGACCGATAAGAAACCGGATGTTTTAGCAAAAGTGGTCGCGCATTTTGCGACGCGAACTCTGGAACCCATCGTCGTCGCCAAGTCCAAGAATGCCAACCAAATCCATTTAGTCGAAATCGGGAAACGCATCAAGGCCCAATTTGACACCGTGTTTGCCAATTGCGAGCCTACCCACGTCATTTTGGAGAACCAGATATCGCCGATTGCCGGGCGAATGAACACGATTCAAGGGATGGTGGCGCAGTATTTCATCATGCGCGATGCCAATGACCGACTGGCGATAGACTTCATTTCATCGTCGGGGAAACTCAAGGGGTTTAGTGATAAGGCACAGCCGACCGATAAGGCACAGCCGACCGATAAGGCACAGCCGACCGATAAGGCACAGCCGACCGATAAGGCACAGCCGACCGATAAGGCACAGCCGACCGATAAGGCGCAGCCGACGGTTAAGGTGCATGATACGAATACTTACAAGGACCATAAACGCGACGGCATCGCCTTTTGCCATCAATTCATGTCGGCCAACGGGGGACTGGCGACATTTAGGCATATTATCGAGACGGCCCCCAAAAAGGACGATTTGGCCGATTGTTTTTTACAGGGGATTTACTATTTGAAGCGTGAAAATATAATAATAAGCTCGGAGAACTTAGAAATAAACATTGTTAAATAATAATATTAGGACGCGCAATGGACACTTTTGATATCAATTTCGACAACTTGGAACCGATTAGCCTTAAAATCGACGATTTCGATTCGTCGCCGAGTAAAACCGTCAATTTTGGCGGAGGAGCCGAGTTTTTGATGAATAATAGCAAGCGATCGGCTAGCAACGCGACCAATATTGATTTAGGCGATATTGGCAGTCTTGATACTGAACTGAATGAACTGGCAAACAACTCTGGCTCTGGACCTTCGAACTCTGGCTCTGGACCTTCGAACTCTGGCTCTGGAGGAGAAACCAAGGTGCTCAGTGGAATCTCCAACTTCTTTGGTTTTGGAGGAAAAGATGAGGCGCCCAAGGCGGCTTCCGCAGCCGATTCCGGTCTTGGCCAAGCAACCAAGGAAACCGGCGCAGGAACCAACAAGACCTGGGACGGATTCATGAAGTTCAACGACATCCCCGACCGCCCCGTCCAGTCCCGCATGACCGACCGCGAGAAGCTGCGCAAGAAGCGCTTGATGATGAAGCGCCTCGACGAATGGAGGGAGAAGGGGCTCATCGGCAATCACGTCCATTTCAACAATGACTCCTCTTATGAAGAGGTCGAGGACGAATACGAGACCGCCCTCGAAGACAAGAAGAAGAAGGAGTCTATGAAGCTGTACAGTTGGTGGTTCATGACGGCGGTCAATACCGTCGAATACGCCAATTCGGCCTTCAATCCCTTCGATGTCAACCTCGATGGATGGGGGGAACAAGTGAGCGACGACATCGACAGTTATGACGAGATTTTCGGGGAATTGTACGAGAAATACAAGGGCGGGAAGTTGGCGCCGGAAATTGCGCTGCTCCTGAGACTGGGGTTCAGCGCGGCGGTGGTCAATTTCACCAATCGCGCGTTGTCCTCGGCGACCCCTGGGTTCAATGATGTCATAAGACAGAGCCCGGAACTCATGAAGGCGTTCACGAATGCCACGGTCAATTCGATGTCGCAGCAGAGTCCGGGATTTGCCTTTGCCAATAATTTGGTGAACCCGGAACCGACGGGGCGTCAAGGCGCACCCCCGGCGGCAGTGGACCCGCGAATACAAGCCAAACGTCCGGGAATGGTATTCACCGAACAGCCGTCCAATAGTGGCATCAATGCCGTTCGCGGGTCGATGTTCAAAGAGGCGGGGGTGGAGTTGAATAACAATAGCTTTGATTCGGCGAGTAGAAGACCGCCCCAGGCACCGCAGAGGTCGGAGATGCCAATGAGACAAGAGATGTCTCAAAGGCCAGAAATGTCCGGTCCTAAGAATACCAACTTGGATTCCATTTTGAGCGGACTCAAGACCAAGACAGTCGATATTCATGAGAACCGTGATGATGATTCGGTGGTGAGTGTGTCGTCGTTGAAAGACCTGAATGGCGCGACCATTCCATCGGGTCGAAGACGCAAGGGGTCGGACAAGAACATTGTCTCGTTGGATATTTAAATGAGGTTTATAATATAATTATATTGGTAAAAATAGAATTATACATTAGATTGATGTCCCAATGATGAGAACGACAAAATTATTTACACGTCAATTTTCCTTACGTTCATGATATCACTAAATGTACATGTCGAATATTATTTCATAAATAATATTCAAGGGATTACCATTAGTTGATATTGTTACATCACCAAAATCGGGTTCCACCGGTTAAACTATGCTCTTATATGCCACATATAGACCCGATGTGATGCCACCTTTTGTGGTAGCGGGAGTCCAAGTAGTTCCATTTGTACTTTTTGCTATGATTGCACCAGTGCCGACAGCAACCCAGAGTCCAGCAGCCGTTCCATAGGTTATCCCGCTAGGATAAGCACCAATTCCGGTTGGATTTGTAACATAGGTCCAAATATTTCCATCCGTACTTGTGCTACGTATTGCGGTTTGGCCACCAGCCCACCAGAGTCCAGCACCCAAACCATCTTTGCCATATCCCACAGCAGTTCCAAAAGTAATAGAACCATTATTGCCAGCGGGAGTCCAAATATTTCCATCATAACTTTTCGCAATTAATGATGTGCCTCCACCGACAGCAACCCAGAGTCCGACACCCAAATTATCTTTGCCATAGGTTACATCACGACCAGAACCAAAACCACCATTATTGCCAACAGCAGTCCAAGTATTTCCATCCGTACTTTTCACAATGGGTGTGCCGTCGCCAACCGCAATCCAGAGTCCTGCTCCGGTTCCATCTTTGCCATAGGCGACTCTATATGCAGTACTGATACCACCTTTTGACCCAGCGGGAGTCCAAATATTTCCATCCGAACTTTTTGCTATGATTCCGCCTGCTCCAACAGCAACCCAGAGTCCAGCACCCGCACCATTTTGTCCATAGCCCACTGAATTCGCAGTAGTAAGACCACCAGATGAATCCGCCTTTGTCCAAATATCTCCATCCTTACTGTTCGCAATTATTGAGCCGCCTGTGCTGACAGCAACCCAGAGTCCAGCACCGGCTCCATCTTTGCCATAGGCCACACCGCCTCCACCACTAGGATTAGTAAGACCACCGTTCGAAGTCGCGGCACTCCAATTATCGCCGTCTATGCTTTTCACAATATTGGCACTGTTGCCAATAATAACCCAGTTAGCCCCCCCCCCCGGCAGATTCTTGGTT
>Ga0304729_1000290_pt1 | contig 37055 bp, 42 predicted proteins | sample C_131016_MF_Meta_FD_190475 | JGI IMG/M metagenome (GOLD analysis project Ga0304729, IMG submission 190475) | Freshwater microbial communities from Lake Croche, Canada to study carbon cycling - C_131016_MF_MetaG (v2) (version 2) | ecosystem: Environmental > Aquatic > Freshwater > Lake | place... | reverse complement strand
GCCTTCGCATTGACTCCTCTGGCAACGTCGGCATCGGGACTCACTTTCCTGGTCAAAAGCTAGAAGTGACTGGAAGTGCAAAACTTGCGGCAGCATCTACAGGTGGAACATTCATCCTGCTCGATAACAGCGGGTCGGCAGGTGGTAAAGCATGGAACATCACCTCGGCTGGGTCGTTAAATGGTTCTGGTGCTGGTGCGCTTGAGATATTCACGTCTGGCGGTGGGAATATCAACACGCAAGGTAACCCCATCGTCAACTGCAAAACCACAGCTAAAGCATGGGGATATTTTGTTGGAAGCACCACGGGAACAAATGCTCCCGTTGCTGGCTATAATGTTTCCTCCATCACGCGCAATGCTACTGGAATTTTTACTGTCAATCTGACTAATGCAATGAGTTCAATTTCTTACTGCGTGGTGGCATCGCAGGCAATTATTTCGGGAACCAATATAGGACAGGGAAGCGTTGCGCCAATCAACCTTGCGGCCTCAAGTTTTCAGCTTCGGACGGGAACCTATAATGTCGGAGATGATGATGGATATACGTTCTTCGCAGTCTTCGGAAACTAATTATGAGCTTCATCATCTACCCTCAAACGCCAGATAATAAACTAGCAGTCATCATCCCTACGGGTGATTACCAAGACGCTATCAAGGATGTTCCAGAAGGCGTGGAGTACGCAGTCGTGGACGACCTAGGGTCGCTCGACAACGAGTATTTTGATGCCTTTGAGTACCAAGACCTCGGCATTGCTTGCAATATCAACAAGGCGAAGGCGATCCATCTCGACAAGTTCCGCGAGGCTAGGAAGCCCCTGCTCTCCAAGCTCGACGTTGACTACATGAAGGCAATCGAAGTGGAAGACTCCGTTGCTGCTTCTGCAATCGCAGTCAAGAAACAGGCACTTCGTGACATTACGCTGACTCCCCTTCCCAATACCTTGCCAGAGATAAAAGCAGTCTGGCCCGACATCCTCAACTAACACCTAACCCTCAACGACCATGCCCATCCCATCGACCAAAACACAGTCTACCAACAACCTCTCCCTGGAGACGTTTCCCGACCTCGTTCGCCCCATCTCGGCAACTTACTCACGCACAACAACAACCGTCACCGTGACCTCAACGGCTCATGGGCTTCCTACTGATCGTGAGATCAAGGTGGTTAGCGCTACTGACACCGGCCTTGTGAATGGCAACTTCCCGATCAAGTGGGTCGCAATCACTTCCACGGGAGCTAATACATTTACGTTTGCCACGGCCTCCACGGGAACTGCTACGGGGTCTCTGACCTACATCGGCAAGAATCTTGATGTTGATCAGATTGACTCCGATCCATCGCTTCCTGCCTAGTCCATGTCAGACTTCCTCAATCCGAACCTTCAGCGTCCCGCAATCCGCTGGACTGCCGGTGACGCTCTCCCTGCGATTGAGCAAACCGGGCCCGCTGCGCCCCTGCTGATTGACAAGACCACGGGTCGGTTGATGGTTGACGCACTCGGCGCAAGTGCCGCCGACCTTTCAATTATTCAAGGGCAGCTCTCTACAATCACCGGAATTGAGACGGCAAGTGCTGCTGATATTGCGGCCACCAAGTCAAGCGCGGCATCCATCGCTGGCATGGCGATTCCTGCAAATAACTACATTTCGCTCGGATATACTGGATCAAACCTGACTTCAATAGTCTACAAGATGGGCGGGTCAAGCGGCACGACGGTCGCCACCCTGACCCTTGCGTATGACGGCAGCAACAACCTCGTTTCTGTAACCAAGTCGTAACGCTATGGCATGGGTTTTTAATCCGTTCACGGGCAAGCTCGATCAGGCAGGATCGGGAGGTTCTGATGGCAGTCAGGTCAACTCTGATTGGAATGCTTCAACAGGCGTGGCAGCGATCCTTAACAAGCCAACTCTCTTCTCTGGTGCCTACGCCGATCTTACAGGCAAGCCTACCATCCCAGCGGCTCAAGTGCAAAGCGATTGGAACGCCTCAACTGGCCTCGCGCAGATCCTTAACAAGCCTACCCTGTTTTCTGGTGCCTACGCCGCCCTGACGGGAACCCCTTCGACCTTTTCACCCTCGGCCCACGCTTCAAGTCACGCTAGTGGGGGAGGCGATGCCTTGACCCTTGCCTCCTCCCAGATCACCGGCCTCGCTTCGGTAGCCACTTCGGGAGCGTATTCTTCACTAACGGGAACGCCATCGCTTGCCACAGTTGCCACAAGCGGGTCATATACGGATCTCACCAGCAAACCATCGCTCGGAACTTCGTCTTCAAAAAATGTTGCCGCATCAGGGAATGCTTCATCCACCGAGGTTGTCTTGGGCGGTGACACCCGACTAACTGACAGCAGAACGCCAACTGCTCACACTCACACACTCTCTCAATTAACACAATCGGCGGCGACAACTGGCCAGGTTGCAAGTTGGAATGGCACCGCGTGGGTTCCCTCAAACCCAACAGCAGGAAACCCATTCAACCAATCACTCAACACCTCAGATAGTGTTGTCTTTACAAATGTGGGATACACTTCTGGAGAGTCCACAACTTGGTCGGTTAATTCATCTGGAGTAGCATCGTTTTTATCCGTTAGCACAAATAGTTTAGCGGTCGGTGCGTTGATTAGTTGTGCAGGATCTACGGTGTCTACCCTCACAGCGACACAAACTTTCACAAACAAAACGTTGACGGCACCTTTAATATCGAACGGAACTACGTCGGCAATTCTCACGTCTGACGCCGCAAATGTGCTTGCCCAGCGCAACGGCACAAGTGCCAACACGCTGCGTGTCTACAACACGTACACGGACGCAAGCAACTATGAGCGCGGTGTATTTGATTGGACTACCAATCCCAATTCTCTGACGATTGGAACGCAGAAGGCGGGAACAGGCACGGCTAGAAGGGTCAGGATTAACAGCGCGGAGCAAATTGACTTTTATTGCACCGATACAAGCCGAAATTTTCAAATCTCAACCTCATCCGTCACAGCGTTCAATTCATACAACTGGCAATGGTATTCGGGATCAGCCGACCCAACAACCTCTACCACGCCCTTTAACAATGGCACGTCGACCTGCGCCGTTTTCAAAAACACTACCACAGGAATCGTCAAGTTGTATGTCAACGATGGCGGAACCATGAAATCCGTTGCCCTTGTCTAATTTATGAACAACCCAATGACGCCCGAACAAGCCCTCCAGATTTTATCCGATGGCTTGCAACCACAGATGCAGGGACAGATCACGCGATCTGGCTATATCGCCATTGACCAAGCTCTTGCCGTCCTAGCGGCAACCATCAAGAAATCCGAACCATCAGAACCTCATGACGCTTAATCTCACCTTCACCGAAGAACAGCTTCGCGGCATCGCAGCCGCCCGTGCTGCTTACAACGCTTCGCTCCCAGAGGACTCCGTAGACCGCAAACAGACAAATGAAGCGTATCTGACTTTCGTCATCACTTCGGCATCCGACTCCTACGCCTCACAGTACCCAGCGTAATGCAACTCCTCCGCGACCTTTGGCTTCTTATCCGCTGCTACCCGATTGCAAAGGGTAAGGTGCTGAACCTTTCTGGGGATAACTACCCTGGAGTTGTCCGCACCCAGATTGCCTACAACGAGACGAGGACAGAACTTGTGAGGAAAGGTTGGGCAGATGACAACCTCACCGGCGCCATCATCTACATTTCGGTTAGCCTCGCCTACCTACTAAATCATTGATTTTATAGCGGTTTCTCTTGCCGATTTAACATCTCTTGGTTAGATGATGTTAAATGAGTGATTCAGCAACGCTTTCGCACCCAGTAACATTGGCCCTTTCTGGGGTCGGCGCCGCAGCCGGTATTGTTGCCTGTCTCACCTATTTCACGGTGTACGCAGTCCTTCCTAACAGAATGGACAAGGTAGAAAAAGCCAATGAATTACAGGATGCCCGTATTTCTGAAATGCAACAAGACAACGCACAGAGAAGGGAGATGTTAGCGGCAGCACTCGCCACCCTTCAGCAGATTGATCTTAGGACTAAACGTATCGAGGATAAGCTGCTCCGATAAGGATTTTTTTATGCTTTGGGATATACCCCAAATGGTTTCGACGATAGGGCAGATCGTCAACAAGTTCGTCCCAGACAGGGACGCTCAGGTGAAGTTCCAAGCCGAGCTTCAACAGCAACTCATCCAGATTGAAGCTGACGCCGCAAAAGCGCAGGCAGACATCAATCAAGCCGAGGCGCAGTCTCCCAACCTTTTTGTTGCAGGATGGCGTCCTTGCGTGGGGTGGGTATGTGCGACTGCCTTTGCATGGCAGTTCGTAGGTCAACCCGCCTTCAGCTTTTTCTATGCGCTGATCTACAAGCAACCGTCCCCCGTTGTTGCCCTAGACCACGATGCTCTCAACACGGTTCTCTTCGGACTCCTCGGACTTGGAGGATTCCGCACATGGGAAAAGATCAAGGGGGCAACCAAATGATTGACGCTCGTTCATTCAAGAACCTCTCAACCTTGCTACTCAAGGTGCAGCCCATCTTTGCCAAGTTCCTTCTTGAAGCAAAGAAGCACTTCCAAGACAAGGGGCTAGATGTCCGCATCATCAGCGGGAACCGCACATGGGAGGAACAGGATGCCTTGTATGCCCAGGGACGCACGGCCCCCGGCCCCAAGGTGACAAACGCCAAAGGAGGGCAGAGCAATCACAACTTCGGCATCGCCGTTGACCTGGGTCTTTTCACGTTAGACGGAAGCTACCTAGAGGACACCCCATTCTATGGTCAGATCGGCGAGATCGTTGCTCGGTTTCCCGAACTTGAGTGGGGCGGGTCATGGAAATCCATCGTTGACGAACCTCATGTCCAGTACCGCACCGGCCTAACCGTCGCGGAGTTGGCAGACAAGGTGAAGGCAGGGCATCCGATTGTATGAATCACGAAACTGCAAGCTCCTGCCTAGCCGAGATCCTTGCCGCGATTGATGAGGGTGCTGACCCGCGAATCGTTGGTACAACTGCCATTGCCAACCGAGAGGCTATCCGCAAGGCCGTCAAATCTCTGAAGCCAAAGACCCCTCCCCGTGAATCAACTCAGGATGAGGACTATTTCTATTACTGATATGACACCAGAACGAGACGCAGACGACATCTGGGTACAGACTGCTCAAAAGGGCATCGGCAAGTACCTCAAAGGTCAGGCCGAACACAAGACGGCATTTTGGTCAGCGGGAGCCGAGTGGTACGCCGACCAGCTTGAAGACGAAATACTCGACTTGGTGAGTTATTTCTACCACCTCCGCAAACGCCTCAAAGCAATTCGCGCCGTTGCCGAACTCATGGCAACCGATGAAGTCGGCCTCCACGAAGCGGCAACGATGATCAAAGACCTTACCGATGCTTCCCCCCCCCGAAATCGTTGCAAACAAACCAAAAACTAATGGCGAATATAACGCACCGATGGAAGCGGGGGATGGCATGGTGTTGTTCCCATGCAATCCACGCTGACCCCGAAGCAATGGCGGCAATGCTAACCTTCAGAGAAGCGTGGAAACCCTCATTCGTTGCTTGCTTAGGCGATTTCATTGATATGACTGCCTTCATGGGGAACGGCACAGGTGAGGGTGATGTCACTCCAGATATTGAAGCCGGCCTCATGCACCTCAAGCAGATGATGCCAAAGGACTCCAAGGCCAGATACGAAGTGCTTCTAGGTAACCACGAAGATCGCGTTGATCGGATGAGGAAGGGGGAGGGAGTTTTGGCCTATGCCGCACACAAAGCATACGAGTCCATTGAAGAGTGCTGCGCCAAACTCCGAGCCAGAATGCACCCCTACACCGGCATCTGGCAAAAGGTCATGGTGGAGCAGAGTGACATTCTCCTGACGCATGGCACTTGGTACAACCAGAATGCCGCCGCATCAATGGCAGGGCATTATTGTAACGGAACGACCGTCCGCAAGGTTCTATTCGGGCATACCCACAAGGTTGCCATTGCCGCCGCAGACACCGACCACGGGGGCATTGCCTACAATGTCGGCACCCTGACTGCGCGAGGGGCTATGGATTACAGCAAGAACAGGAAAAGCACCGCCCAATGGATGCAAGGGTGGAGTTATTTTGAATACTGCAACGAACTCGGAATCTCTTCGGTCAACCTCATCACCCGCGCACCTAACGAACAATGGCGACTGCCAATATGAAAAAACCAGAAACCGCAAACGATTGGCTCCAGATCCTAGCCGCCGCTGGCAAGAGAACCGAAGATAAAGTGCCGCCAGGATTTAAGTCTGCTACTCAAATTGCCAAGGAGACCGGCAAAAGCGAAACTCAAGTCAGGAAGTATCTCCGAGAGGCCGTCAAACTCGGCCTAATTGAAGGTGCCAAGTTCAATGTGAACACAGGCGATAAACTCTACCCCGTGCCGCATTACCGAATTGTGTGAAACTCCGATGCGAGGCAACCCCGTGGAAATTGCCGCCCAAAACGGCAAAGGAGGTTTTGCGACTTGATCGTATCGCCTTCAGCGAGGATGCGGCAACTGACCTAGAGGATTGCTGGTGGTGGGTAATCCGCAACGAGAAGGGCAGGGGAGTGGCTTTTGCTGGTCTGCGCGGGTGCCGGCACCCCAGCAACAAGGGTCTCGCCTACATGGTTCGATCTGGCGTCACTCCAAAGCACCGGGGCAAGGGACTCCAAAAGCGCCTCATTAAAGCCCGTATCAGCATGGCAAGACGGCATGGGTACAAAGAGATCGTCACCTATGTCCTTGCGTGGAATCTGGCGTCCGCAAACTCCTTGATCGGATGCGGATTTAAACTCTACCATCCCGCTGAAAAGTATGCCGGCAGCAAAGCGTTTTACTTTCGTTGTGTTATAAGTCCCTTGCTATAAATACAATAGAAATCCGTTGTGTACAGATTTCAATAAGCTGATTGCTTATTTTAAAAAAAAACCGAAAAGGGCGTAATGTATACCCATGAACTCCCTGAAATACCTACGCGGCGCAACTTGTGTTGTAACCACCGGCCCCAACCCCCATGATCGGAAGTTTTTCCGCATCATGTTGCGGCGTGAAAATCGCATTCGCCTCAAGGAGCTATTCACGCTAGAGCGCGATGGAAAGGCCGTCCCTGGCGAGGTCAACCCTGATGGTGAATGCTTTTGGAGAATGGTGAAAATGGTAGGGGACTCCGAGTACGGATGCCCTTACTCATCGTCTGGCATGGCTCAATGGATGAGGCTTTACCGCAAGCCTAGGGGTGGGAAGCGCAAAGGCTCAGGCAGGAAGAAAGGTGGAGGCAAGGGCAGGATTCAACAAAGCCGATCGATTTGCCTCTCTGCCGCCGATTGGGAGCTCTTTGACCGTCTTTGCAAAGAAAGATCGCGGGGTAGGTTTATTGTTAAAATGCTGAAGGAGTGGGAGTTGCAACAAAAGTAAAAAAAGTTACTTTTTCTGTTTACAAGTTTCTGCGGCTAGGGTTTATTTTGCTCCGTCATGTTTACGGAGATCAAATTTCTAGGTGTATTCACGCCTCCCTCTTTGAAGGTTTGCGATAACATCTGATAACCCCCCCTGTAATATATGTCATGGATAGTGGAACCCAAGAATCTAAACAACAACACAATGCAGAACTCAAAAAAGATGATCAATTTTCGGGCGTCACAAGAACTTGCCGAAATCCTCCAATCGGAGGCTACTCGAACCCATCGCAGCGTCTCGTCATTCGTCCGCGCCATATTGGAGATGGTTTTAATGCCTGATCCAAACGAAGCCGAGGTCAATGAAAACTAAAATGAACAAGCTCGACCTCATCGCTGGCGGCACCCTGTTCACCATGCTCGTCCTGTCGCTTGCGGCAACTCGATTCAAATGATCGCGGCACTCATTCAAAACATTCGCTCCTGGCTTGTCGCACAGAACCATGACCGGCGCCCCCACTACATGACCTACAACACTTTTTTGCAGCGTTAGTCCGTTAGTCCAACCCAAAACACAACAACCCGAAAACATACCGACATCATGACACCAGACTACATCACCACCGGGGCATTCTTCCTATCAGGATTGATTGCCTTTTTTATTGGTCGCATCACCGCAAGGGACGACTACGAACCCTACAACGAGAGAGAGGCCAAGGGATTGCAGTCCCCTGACCTCAAGTAGCCCGGAGCGAACCGTCTAAAGAACACCCGAAGCTATGATTACCCAATCCCAGACCGCACTTGCGGTCAAGCAAGCAGAGGTCATCCCCTTCTCCGACATGGAGCGCATGGCGGCAGCAGTCGCCAAGTCAGGTCTCTTCGGCATCAAGACGCCAGATCAGGCAATCGCCCTGATGCTGGTGGCGCAGTCCGAGGGACGGCACCCCGCTTCGGTAGCGGCAGAGTTTGACATCATCCAAGGACGCCCTGCCCTCAAGTCGCAGGCCGCACTTGCGAGGTTTCAGAATGCCGGTGGCAAGATTCAATGGCTTGTCCGTAACGACCACGAATGCACGGCAGAGTTTTCTCACCCTGCCGGCGGCACCCTTCAAGTCTCATGGACTATGGAGAGGGCTAATGCAGCCGGTCTTACAGGCAAGCAGACATGGAAGCAGTACCCAACCGCCATGCTGTCCGCTAGGACGGTGGCAGAGGGTGTCCGCGCCGTTTTCCCTGCCTGTCTCAACGGGGTCTACCTCGCTGAAGAGGTGCAGGACTTCGATTCCCGCCCCGTATCCAGCGGCAAGTTCCAAGCAGTCAAGGCTTCCCTTGAGTCTGAAGGTCACAAGATCAAAAGCGTATCTGGTCTAAACCCAGGAGAGAGGGTGACGATCAATGCAGGCGCAAATAGTGATTCCCTTTTGCTTGGCCCCGGTGAACCAGAGATCCAAGTCATCGAAGCACCAAAGGCCGAGAAGGAAGACCCTCTTGATGCTATCTACGAGCTTGCCGAGACTGACAAGCTCACAGAGGAGCAGATCCTTGGATTCCTCAAGAGCAAGGACGCCATTCCCTCGGATGCGGAATACCTCGCTGACATCAAGCCGGCAATTCTCCGCAGGCTCAAGAAGTCATGGCCCCAGGTCATTGAGTTCGCAGTCGGCGCCAGCATGGAGGAGGCAGCATGAGCCGGCACTCTGACATGAAGGCTTTCCCTGTTTCATGGAGTGACGAAATGGATTTCCACGGGGGAATGACGCTTCGCACCTACATAGCAGTTCGCGCCATGCAATCACTCATTCAAGTCAATTCAAACAAAAGCTATTGTTTTGAAGAGCAGAGATATGACCTAGCTGTTTCGTCGTATCAAATTGCTGACGCAATGATTGAGGAGGGTTCAATATGAGCCGGCATCACCCCACCCTCTCGCCTTCGTCGCTGGACAAGAAGAACGAGTGTCTACACTTCACGGGCAAGCCAGTTGGCAAGGCCGCTAATCGTGGAACCGAACTCCATGAGAAGTTGGCGGATGCCTTCCATCGCCGCGAGACCCCTACTGACCCCCTCCTCAAGAGGGCGGCAGACAGGGCGCGGAACTACATCGCCTCGGTGCAGGGTATTGAAGAGGAGGTTCAGCTTCTTGACAACGACCTCAATCAGATCAGCTTCGGCACGGTTGACCTCTGGGGGAATACGCAGGATGGGCAGCTTGTCCTAGTAGATTGGAAGAGTGGGGTGCAGTCGCCCGATTCCTACCTTCACCAGATGGCGTTTTATTCACTCGCTCTCATGGAGCAGGAGGATGCCGAGGAGTGTCAGGCAGTCATTGTCCCGATTGACAACGACGATTCCGAAGCATTTGCAACGAGCTTCACCCGCGAGTCGGCGGCAGAGTTGATCTATCCGCTGATTGAGAGGATCAAGGCGAATGCCGAGAACCCTAAGGAGAACCAGTTCTGCAACTGGTGCGCGAAGCGGAAGGAATGCCCCGTCTGGGTCATGCCGGCTAGGGAGACGATCACCCTGGCAGAGCAGAAGTTGGCTTTCACGCAAGAGGATGCCCTCACCCGTCCAGAAGCCTACATGGACGCCTTTAAGAAATTGGAAGGCATCTTTGAGGATTGGGGCATTAAGGAGGCGTTGAAGTCTAAACTGGAAGCCGGCACAGCAGTCCCCGGTTGGAAGCTCCAGACCCGCAAGGGCGCCGCCTCGGTCGCCTCGGTTGAGGGGGTGCTGAACCATGTCGTGAAGGAACTCGGCTTTGCCAAGGCCGCTGACTTCCTCAAGGTCGATGCCGGCAAAATGCAGAAGGCATGGAGTGCTTTCACCAGCAATCCCCTCCCCGTTGACATCGTTGTTGGAGAAGGAACCACGGCTCTTGTGCAGGACAAGAAGGGAGGTGCCAAGTGAGTCACAGCAACCCTAATCAGGCCAAAGTGATCCTTGATCATCTTCTCATAGGCAATCGCATCACCGCCCTGGATGCCCTCCAGCACTTCGGATGCTTCCGCCTAGCCGCCCGTATCCACGAACTCCGCAAGGAGGGGTACGAGATTGAGGAGACTATCGTTGCCCATAACGGGAAGCGTTATGCTTCCTACTTCATCCGCAACTGCGTCTTCGCACAACAGGAGCTTTGCCTCGCATGAGCCATGTGGATACTTCCTCAGACATTAACACGGTTGAATGGTTCTTTGGCTATGGTGGAAACCATCTCGGACTTAAACGATGCCTCCCAAATCTGCGCCTCGTCGCTGCTTGTGAGATCGAAGAGTTCCCAATCGAAAACCTTCTCGCGAAGATGGAAAACGGATGGGTGGAGGAGGCTCCAATTTGGTCGGATTGCCGTACCTTCCCCTGGGAACCATTCGTTGATCGAATCGACCTTTTTGTCGCTTCCTATCCGTGCCAACCATTCTCTGCCGCCGGGGCAAGAAAAGGAGCAGACGACCCAAGACACCTCTGGCCTGTTGTCCTCAACTGGATATTACGAGTCAGACCTCTTTGCGTCTTTGCAGAGAACGTCGAAGGTCACGTTACGCTGGGACTCTCCACAGTCATCAGCGATCTGGAAGAAGCGGGTTATCGGGTGGAGGCAGGCATATTCTCGGCGTCTGAAGTCGGCGCACCTCACCAGAGGAAGCGGGTCTTCATCATGGCCCACCGCAAGGACGAACGATTCCAATTCTGGAAGACCGAACGATGGTCAATCTCGGATAGGAGCCAATGGTCAGCGATTCGGGATCAACCTATCGGACAAGGTGGAGTATCTGGAGAAAAATTGGCCGACAACAGCAGCAAGGGATTACAAGGGGACATCACCTGGCTATCTATATCGAAAGGATGGGAAGAGCAGGGCGGATCAATTAGCGGTTGCCGTGACTCTGGAGAATCAGAGTTGGCCCACCCCAACGGTTCAAGAAGCAGGGAAGATTGGAAATCAACCGAACTTCGGTCAGTTGGGCTTGAGCAATCACCCGGCGATAGTCGGGGGAATAGATCGACCCAAGGGAGAGAAGTCACGATCTGGCCTAGCCGACCAGGGCAACCGCAATTCAGTTGGGAGCCGCCAAGAGTCGTGGCTAACTCCAAACACTATGGACTCTCTTCCTGTGAGATCAGAGGAAGCATTGATGCGTCAGTATCAGAACAACAGGAAGGGTCGGACAACTCATTCAACATTGAGGGAGCAAGCGACATTGCCACCTCCGAGTCAGATGGCATGGGCAACGCCTCAGAGCAGGGATGCCAAGGGAGCAGAGGGACGCATGATTCGGGATGGGAATGCTTCGGATCTGCCGAGTCAGACAGAGGTGGAGAGGACGGGAGCCTGGAACCGCAACAATGGCAAACTCAACCCTCGGTGGGTGGAGACTCTTATGGGACTCCCCGTGGGCTGGGTCATGCCGAGTTGTCAGAACCCGATCACGCCGCAGGGGGATTCGCGTCCGAGTCAGGGGGGCAGTTGGATGACTCCAGAGGCACAGAACAGCACGGGATACCAAGTGAGCAATGGCAAGAAGATCCTGCGTCTTGGGAGTCAGGTTATCAACAACTCTGCATCTCCTGTGACAATCGAACCGACGAACTCCGACTCCTCGGAAACGGAGTTGTTCCCGCCACCGCAGAACTTGCCTTCAGAACTCTTTGGGAGGAACTAACATGGAAGTAGGACGCATCTCATTCGGGCCGGCGTCGGTTCCGAGCTTTCCAGAGGATGACCTTAACAGGTTGAGGCGCCTCTCGGATTACCTCCGAGACCTAGACACCGACAGGACAGAGCTACAGGAAACCCTTGACGGGTTAATATCTGACAACGAAGCCCTCCAAGCCGAGGTCGCTCGTCTCACTCAACTCCTTAACGGCAAATAACATGGGTAATAATCAACACTCCAAGTTGCCAAAGGAGGAGCTAAAGAAACTCAAGGAGATGCGTAAGCGTACCCCGGAGGTATGGGTCGAGAAAATCAATGCCCTCCCCCCCTCTATTAGAGGCGCTGCCGCAAAACTCGTCTGGTGGGATTATTTCGGTCTTCGCACCGTCAAAGACCGTTGGCCTCACCTAGACGGATACCTCCAATACATCGCAACAGAAGTTCAGTACGGCCCTCTTGTTGAGGCTCTTTTGGAACTCGGATACCCCCAACAAATCGCCCTCACCAGGGCGGATACCACGCACCGCCCATGAGCAACAACACCGAACAACACCCCCTCTGGCTACAGAGGTGGAAGCAGGAAGGCATCCGCTACCTCGGAAAAGATGGAAGCGGACATATTGACCACATGGATCGCTGGCAACAGGCGTTCCAGATCGGATTCCTTGAGGGCGTCAAAAGCGCCGGCGAGGAGTTTGAGCTACCCCCAGGCAATCACTTCGCTGCCGTTGAACTCATCAATGAGGAGGAGGTAGAGTGAATAGCCGAGCCAAAGGTTGCAGAGGAGAACGGGAATGGCGTGATCAGTTGAGGGAGGCCGGCTTTATGAATGCCCGTCGAGGGCAGCAGTTCAGCGGCGGAACCGATTCTCCAGATGTCATTTGCCCAGAGCTACCTACTATTCATTTTGAAGTTAAAAGAGTAGAATCAGGCAACCCGTACAACTGGTATGATCAGGCGACAACTGACGCCGGCACCACCAAGATCCCTGTAGTTGCCCACAAGCGCAACTTGAAAAAGTGGATTGTCATTCTGTCAGCCGGTCATTTCCTAGACATTTTGAGAAGGTCTGACCTACCCAATCAGACCGACTACAAAGCAGCGATAGAATCCCTGTGAACCAGTTTTACGGCCCATCGCACGATCTACCAAACCTTGATGAGAATAACGACTCTGGTTACAACCCGGTTTTATTCAGCAAGACAAAGATTGCTGACGCACCAGTAGCAATTTTCAACACCCGAAACATTACACCATTCTACACAGAAGAAGAATTAAAGGAGCGATTAGCCATAATCGCAAAAGGATTTTAATATGCCGAACAGAGTTTTAAGAGATTGGACTGACTCCTATCGCTTCGATGGGTTGTCAGCAGAAGCAGAGTGCCTATTCGTTCGCCTCATCATGAAGGCCGACGATTACGGCAACTTCCACGGGGACGCCCGGATCGTTGATTCAATCTGTTTCCCCCTGGGAACCAAGAACCATGTCGCAAAATCACTCGCCGAGCTAGAGGCGCGAGAGCTTGTGGCATTCTATCACCATGCCGGCAGGAGCTACCTGACCATTACCAACTTCAGTCAGCGCCTCCGACATACAACACGCAAGTTTCCTGACCCGTCCACCTCTGACGGAGTCAATTCCGCCGCAATCCGCCGCAATCCGCCGCAATCCGCCGCAACTTGCGGCAAAGCGCGGCTAGAAGTAGAAGTAGAAGTAGAAGTAGAAGAGAAGAGAAACGAAGTAGAAACGAAATCATCATCTGCCGATGATGCAGACGGTTTTGAGAAGTTTTGGGAAGCATATCCCCGAAAGGTAGGAAAGGGAGCAGCACAGAACTCATGGAGGAAAGCCAAGCCACCCATTGATGCTGTCCTAACTGCCATTAGGAAGGCTCGGCAATCCCAAGATTGGCAGAAGGAGCGAGGCGCTTTCATCCCCCACCCTGCTACATGGCTAAATCAGGCCCGTTGGGAAGACGAGGGCATGGATTACGCCGCACTAGCTGGAAAACGCGATAGCGAGGCTTCTAGACCCCATAGCGTTGATGAGAGCGAGGCATTTAGATGGCGTTCTGAACGCTACCCCGAATCCCTTGAGGTTCACCCATCACCCGTGACCTTCCCTTTCGCCAAGTGGCCTGACTCTATTCGATCAGAGTACCGCAACCGTAACCGAACCCTCCAAGTAGCATGAACCCCGACACCAACAACGAGGTCGCAAGGCTCCGTGAGGAGAATGAAAAGCTACAGGATATAGCGAACCGAGCTTGCAATCTTCTCAACCTAAAAGGCGGATATCACGAATCTTACGAACTCCGCGACGAAATCCAGAAGCTCAAGGAGTTAAACTAATATTGTGCTTGCCGTATCAGAACTAACATCAGTAAAATTACCGAAATTATGGGATGTCAGAAGCCACGCACTCAAGGCAAAGGAGATGGACGCCGCGATAACTTCAAGGCGTTCAGCGCAAACCTAGATCAAATCCAAAAGCGAGATAACCCTTTCACCGGGAAGCTATTCCTTAAAAAGCACAATCGAACCGTGGTGAAATATCCATGACAAAGCTCAAGCCAAGACAGGAGAAGTTTGCCAAGGCTCTTGCTACAGGGGAAACCCTAGACAAAGCAGCAAAGAAGGCCGGCTATAAAAGCGACCGGCGCAATGCAACCACCCTTGCAAAGAAGGAAGACATTTCAAGACGGGTCGAAGAACTTCGAGCAGTAGTTGAAGAAAAGCTAGAGCTATCGCGTCAGGAGTACCTTAAAACTGCTTGGAGCCGATACATTGAACTGGCTCCCGATCATCCTGTCACCGCGAAGTACGGGGAAATGGTCGCCAGAGCCCAGGGATGGAACGAACCCGACAAGGTAGAACTCAACGGAGGAATGGACATCATCGTCCGCATCGGTGGCAAGACCCAAGATCATCGTTGAGCTTGAACCTAGAGATCAGTTCCGAGGCTACCTTGAGCGCAAGGAGCGTTGGGCCTGTCTCGTTGTCCATCGTCGAGGCGGCAAGACCTTTGGCTGCATCCAAGACCTCCTGCATCGGGCATTGACCCATCGCAGGGAAGGGCCGGCATTGCGCTATGCCTACCTTGCCCCTACTCGTGACCAGACCAAAGACATTGCTTGGGGCTATCTGAAGTCATTCACGGCACAGATTCCAGATGTCAAAATCAACGAGGCCGACCTTCAGATCACCCTGCCGAACAAAGCGACAATCCGCCTTTACTCCGGGGAAGCCTATGAACGACTCCGAGGCATCTTTCTTGATGGGGTCATCATTGACGAGTTCGCTGATATTGACCCGCAGGCTTGGTATGCGGTCATCCGCCCATGCTTGTCCGACTACCAAGGGTGGGCAACCTTCATCGGCACTCCCAAGGGCCGCAATGCCTTCTGGCGTCTTTGGAAGGAGGCTACCGGCAACCAAGAATGGTTCACCCTGCAACTCAAGGCGTCAGAGTCAGGCATCCTTGACAGCAAGGAACTCTCTGACATCAAGCGTGGTACGCCGGCACATATCTTTGATCAGGAGTACGAATGCTCCTTTGATGTAGGTCGCCCTGGGGCGATCTACTCCAAGAGCCTAGCAGATGCCCGTAATGCTCGACGCATTAGCAACGATGTCCTCTGGTTCAAGGAGGCACCCGTCTACACCTCATTTGACGTAGGCGCTCCTCTCAATCAACGCTGCTGGATATGGCAGATGGTCGGAGACCGCATTAACTTCCTTGAGGCATTGTCAGGAGGCGATGACTGCAAGACGCCGGCAGATTGGGCAGGGCGGCTCACGCAGAAGCAATACCGATACGGAGCGCACTTCATTCCCCATGACGCTGCACAGGAGAATGGAGGGCTATGGCAGGAGGCGCTGAAGCTCGGAGGTCTCTCCAATGTCGTTCCTGTTCCACGCCAGATGTCGGTCTGGGATGGCATCAACCTTGCCCTAGACGCTTTCCCTCGCATCTCATTCAACGAGGAAGGGTGCCGAGACGGGATTGACTCACTTGACGCTTACCATTCCAAGGAGGAGCGAGATGGCGTTACCATCAAGAATGTCCCGGTACACGATTGGTCGAGCCACGGGTCAGACTCATTCTCCCTAGCGCATCAGGCAATCAAGGCCGGTCTCGTTGTTGACAGGACTGCGATTGCAAGGCGTCCACGCCCGATGAATCGAGCAGAGGTCATCATGGGCTTTAGGGGATGACTTGAAAAAATAAATTGCCAAATCAAGTTTCATCTGGCATTGATAGATCAAGATGAAAGCACCAACACAATGCAGCGTTTGGAAACTTGAAATTGCCGGTATGCCAACAGCGTACAGATGTGATTACAAATATGATGGCAACGCCTATAGTCATTCCGAAACATCTCCTATTGCATTAGAAAAATGGATGGTTTGTGAGTTTGGGGCTAGGTTTGCAAGAAAGAAAATTGTTGATGCTAGCGAACAAGACAAAAACTTTTGGCGCCCATGAAATCTCATGGAGGCAAGCGACTTGGATCAGGGAGAAAGCCTACAGGCAGGAAGTCCGAGAGCAAATCTATCTCCCTATTGAAAGAGCAATGGGACAAAGTGGATAAGCTACGAGGCGTCACTTCTCGCGGAAAGTGGATTGGCTACCTTGTTGATAGGGGATAGTCTAATGCGCTCCCGATAAAATTAGACCATAGCCTAATGACACCCGTTGAGATAGCGGCAGCAGTCTACACCAGGGAGTCTTGTGTCCGCACCTTTGCCGAAGACCTAGAAGCGCATCTTCTCAATGGTCATGTGCATTCCACTCCTGACTACTTCTTCATGGCGAGGAAAGTCAGGAAAGACGCCAATCCTGCTGACATCGTGAACCCGTGGGTCAGGCATCAGAATCCTGACTGCTGGATGGTCTATCTTTATGCCGGCAACATACGCAGCGCATTCGCGTCGGCAGATGTCCGACTTCCTTGGGTAGCTTTTGAGAAAAGAAATCGGTTAAAGTTTTACACTTGGGAAGAAATACACGCAAAAACCGAGCGATTCTTTGCATAATTCCTCTTGCCGAGTTAGTATGCGGATGTTAAATCCGCTTAATGCTTTCAAGATTAGAAGCTTTTTTTGATGAATTAGTTCTTAACCTGACGCCCGAAATGGCTATTGCAGGAGGCATTCCGTTCCCCAACGAGAAGTACGATAACAAGCCCACATTGGCGCTCAATAAGGGGGCGGGAGGCGTTCTTGGAACTCAATTTTTTGCAGGGAAAAAGGGTGGTGCAGCGCCTCCTGCGCCGCCGGTCATCAATATGCCCCCGCCTCCTCCGCCTCCTCCTCCACCGTCTCCTACCCCTACTGCATCCTCTGCTGATGTTGCCGCATCACAACAGCAGGCACTTCAAAACAATGCAGGAAGATTCGGCTACAAAGCGTCCCTCTTGATTGGAAATGGAGGAACTTCAACCAATACCGCAACTGGAAGCGGATCACTTTTAGGAAATTAAATGGCGAAAAGCAAAGACGCCGTTGCCGAGGTGGTTGATTCTGCCAAGGGCAAGAGCAAGACCGAGCTTGCCGCCGGGATTGTCTCTAGGTGGAGCAAGCTAGAGGCAGACCGCAACTACTGGATGTCCATGTGGCAGCAGATCGCGGAGCTAGTCATGCCCCGCAAGAGCTACATCCTTGCCACGACCATCACGCCGAACTCAGAACGCGAGGCCCGTTTGTACGATTCCACGGGAGTCCGCGCCAACCAAGTGCTTGCCGCAGGGTGCATGAGTTACATCACGCCGGCGGATTCCCGCTGGTGCAGTTTTGAAGCCCCAGAGTCCATCGAAGACGGCGACGGGGTGCAGGAATATTTTGCAGAGGTCACCGAGATCGTCATGGAGACGCTTGCGCGTAGCAACTTCCATCAGGCGATCCATGAGCTTTACCTTGATCGCGGATGCTTCGGCACCGCAGTCCTCTTCGTGGAACCCGGAGAGAAGCTCCCTATTACCTTCACCAATGTTGATGTAGGCACTTTCTGCATCAGCGAGAACTACGAGGGGTATGTGGACACGATGTTCCGCCGCATGGAGATGACTGCCCGCCAGATCGTCCAGCAGTTCGGTATTGAGAATGTCAGCGACACGGTTCGCAAGTGCTACAACGAACCCAATGGCAAGGGCATGGAAGAGAAGTTCCACATCATCCATGCGGTCTATCCCCGCGAGGAGGGTCAGCGCGACAAGAAGAAGCTAGATGGCCCCAACAAGCCCATTGCCTCGGTCTACGTTGAGGAGAAGGGCAAGTTTGTGGTGCGTGACTCTGGATATGACGAGTTGCCGTTCATGGCTACGAGGTATCTGAAATGGCAGAAGAGCGCCTACGGATGGTCTCCCTCCTGGGTCGCCATGCCTGACCTTCGTCAGTTGAACTTCTTGCAGAAGCAAATGGACAGTCTAGCCGAGTTAGCTGCCTTCCCACGCATTCTCGCTCCCGATTCCTTGGAATCCTCCATCGACCTCCGAGCCGGTGGCGTCACCTATTTCAACGCCGCTGATCCTAATTCCCGTCCTATTGAATGGGCTACCCAAGGGCGCTACGACATCGGTCTTGAGCGTGTCGCCCAAAAGCAGAACGACATCAACGATGCTTTCAGCGTCCCCCTCTTCCAGATGTTCACCCAACAGGAGAACGGCGCACCCAACAGGATGACCGCAACCGAGGTCAACGCCCGTAATGCCGAGCGTCTGGCGCAGTTCTCTCCCACCTTTTCGCGTCTCACGACGGAACTCCTGACCCCTCTCCTTCAGAGGGTCTACGGCATCTTGGCAAGGAACGGCGCTTTCCCGCCCCCCCCAGAGGCTCTTATCCAACAAGGGCCGACCGGGGAACTCTTCATCCCAGAACCCAAAGTCCAGTTCAACAGCAGGATCGCCCTTGCCGTGAAAAACATGGAGCAGGGTGCCACCGATGCCACGATCCAGAGGGCAGCGATGCTTGTCCAAGTCACTCAAGACCCGTCGGCTTTTGATAACTTTGACACCGATAAGATCGTGCGCGAGGGCGCTCTCGCCGCCGGCATGGATAGCGAATATCTCCGTCCCAAGGATCAGGTTGCCCAGATGCGCCAGCAAAGGGTGCAGGCCGCACAGCAACAGCAGGAAATGCAGGCTCAAGCCCACGCCGCTGATGTCGCCCAAAAGGTAGGAGGCATCAAGGGAGACTCACCCCTTGTTCAAGGTGTCCAGCAACAGATGTCCTCCATGATGTAACGAACCCATTCCGATTATGCCGAACAATCTAACTGACAGAGACATTGAGATCCAGCGCATTGCCGCCGCCTACGGGTACTTTGAGACCCCCCCCGGCCTGCTGGTCATTGCTGACCTAGAAAAAGCCTTTGGCATCAATGCCCAGGCGTTTTTACCCGATTCCAAGGGAGACTTTTGCCCCATCCGAGCCGCAATCCGCGACGGGCAGAGAAGCGTCCTGCTTCATATGAAGGCGATTGCAATCAAACATAACAATGGCGAGACCACGAAAAAGCCCGGAATTAAGCGAGACTAACCGCGAACCAGAGAGATCACCAGAACTCGGAGACCTCACTCCCGACTACATCCTCTGGTTCAAGACCACACACTCCCGCGAGGAGTTCATTGAACAATATTCCGACCGCATACCGACCAACTACCCCGAAACCCATCAAATCCAATGATTACATCTGAAGGTCAAGTCGCAACGCCCGTGGACGGCAATGCGCTTCTTAACGCTGATCCTGCTCCAGCAGTCAGCACTCACGAACCCTCTGCCGATAGCCTGATCAATCAGGCGCCGCCGGCTCCCTCTACTGACTCACCCTGGGTCAATGAGAAAGGAGAGTTTTCCGAAGGTTGGCTAGACCGACTCCCCAAAGACCTTGCTGACTCCAAGCAGATCCTTGGTCAATTTAAAGACATCAACGGCGTCCTCAAGACCCTTACCTCCCAGCAGAAGATGCTCGGCAAGAAGGCTGATGCTATCCTGATCCCTGACGAGAAGGCATCCCCCGAAGAGAAGGCCGCATTCCTCAAGAAGCTCGGTGTACCCGATTCCGCTGACGCCTATCAGTTGCGTCCCAAGGATCTGCCTGCCGGTTACGAGTGGGATGATAATGTGGCAAAAGAGTTTAACTCCGTTGCCCATGAAGCAGGCGTCACCCCCGCCCAGATGGACAAGATCATGGCAAAATACGCTGCCTTTGAGTCTTCCAAGGCAGAGCAAGCCGCCATCCAGCAGAGGGCGGAAATTGAAGCAGGGCGCAAGTCTCTTGCTGAAGCATGGGGAGACAAGTACGAGGTTGAGTTGAGCGTTGCCCGTCGAGCCGCCCAGGTAGCCGGCGTCGATGTCAACTCCAAGGGATTCTCTGACCCTGCCGTTGTCCTAGCCTTCAACCGACTCGCCCGGATGATGAGTGACGACAAGATCGTCTCCTCTGATACCGCAGGAACCATGATGGCAGGCAAGGCACGGGCTATGGACATTATGACCAACCCATCCAACCCTCTGTATGCAAAACTGCAAGCAGGCGACAAAGCAACCGGCGATCTGGTCTCCGACCTTCTGAAAAATGGATAATCAATTCGATAACGAGCGTAAGGGAGTCATGTTCCTTAAAGGGAGCGAGAATCCGAAAGCCCCCAAGTGGTCAGGCAAGATGACCCTTGGAGGGGTGGAGTACCAGATTGCGGCATGGGAGAAGATGTCCAAGTCGGGCAAGGAGATGTTGACCATCAGCATCACCGACAAGCCCCAGGGAGGCAGCTATGCCAACTCCCCAAAGCGGAACGACTACCCCCCTGCACCGGCTTATTCTGCCCACAATCAGGCCAAGGGCAACGGATACCAGAAGCAGCGTGACGATGACGATATTCCCTTCTAACCTTTAGCTTGGTTTGGTTCATGCAAGAAGCCCTCACCGGGAAACTGGTGGGGGTTTCTGCTTTAATAAGAAAATGCGTTATTAAAGGGTCGGAGGGGGATTTGAACCCTCAGCAAGAGGCGTGACGGGTACTATTGCTGCCTAGACAAATCATTTCATATAGTGCAATCTTTTTGTGCGAATTATCGTTGACCAGTTAGGAGAGGGATGTTAGGTGGTTAAATAGACAAACCGAGAGACAACCCCTCTGGCGACTGCCATCTGTGGATCTGTGTAGGTTGGTCATCCCCGAAGTTAAGTGATCTCGCAAGAGACAACCATTTGCTCGGTTAAAGTTAGATAACCTACACAAACCCCTAAACACTAAACATTATGGCAGCTATTACCCAAGTTCCCGATCACTATGTGATCCAGTACGAGACCAACTTCAACCACCTCCTTCAGCAGATGGAGGCCCGCCTCAAGGAAAAGACCAAGGTCGTTTCCGCCCAGGGCGCCGCAGTTCGTTTCAATCAGTACGGCCTCACCAGCATGAGCAGCGTCACTTCCCGTGCCGCCTCGACTCCTGTGAGTGATGTCACCATGCCTACCCGTTGGGCATACCCCGTCCCCTACGATGTCGCCAACACGTTTGATGAGTTTGACAACCTCTTCCTCGGAAGCGTTGTCCTGCCCACCTCGGAATGTATGCAGTCCCAGGCTGCGGCGTACAACCGTACGGCTGACACCATCCTGATCAACGCCCTGCTCGGCAGCGCCACGATCACCGACACGGCTTCGACCTCCTCCGGGTTCGGACTCAACAACACAACCACGACTGTTGCCCTTGGCAGCGGACAGACGGTTGCCGTTGATTACGTCCCCGCCGGCGGAACGGCTACCAACTCCTCCCTGACCATCGCCAAGATCCGTCAGGCCAAGAAGATCCTTGATGCTGCCGAGGCTCCCGCCGAAGACCGCATCCTGGTGATTTCTGCCAAGGAAGTTGCCGACCTTCTCGCCACAACCGAGGTGACAAGCAATCTCTTCAACAGCGTCCGTGCGCTCGTTGACGGGGATGTGAATCACTTCCTCGGTTTCAACGTCATCCGTACCGAGCTTCTGCCGGTTGCATCGAACATCCGTTCCTGCATCGCCTACCAGAAGAACAGCGCGGTGTTTGTTGATGGTGGCAAGAAGAGCTACATGGACGTTCTGCCTACGCAGTCCCATGCGCTTCAGATCCGCAGCACAGCGGTTCTCGGAGCCGCCCGTCTCCTTGAGACCGGCGTTGTGAAGATCCTGGCCGACACCACCAAGTAAGTAATCACAAGTTGGGGGGTGGGGCGTCCAGCGAGGCGTCCCACCCCTTTCTTTTAACAACTCTAAAGACAATGGATTCCACGACCATCTGCAACCTTGCCCTCTCTAAAATTGGCAATCAGATGATTATGTCGTTGGACGATCCAAGTATTGAAGCTCGGTTCTGCAAGCTGCACTACGCACCCACGCTCGCTTCCCTCCTGCGTATGCACGAATGGAATTGGGCAGTCGGCATGACCCAACTCGCGGCAATGGCAACGCCCCCGGAGTTTGATTGGGATTATTCTTACCAGTTGCCTTCTGATTTTGCCCGTATCCAAACGCTCAACTCTTTTAAGAGCAGCGAACCGAATTGTGATTTTGAAATCATTGGCGACAAGTTGATGACTGACGAGTCCACGGCCTACATCACCTACATCAAAGATGTGGTTGACCCTAACCTCTTTGACCCGATCTTCGTTGAGGTTCTTTCCCTAGCTATCGGTGCCAAGCTCGCCAAACCCCTCGGAGGCAGCATGGACATCCAGCAGCGCCTTGAAGGTGATTTCAAGCAGATGCTTGGAGAAGCCCGAAGGATTGATGCCGTGGACAACTATCCTCGCCACAAGCCCCTTTGGATTAACTCTGACCTCGTAAAGAGCCGTTATAGCGGGATTTACTAATGATCAGTCAACTGATCTCTAGCTTTAACTCTGGAGAGTGGTCTCCTTACCTGGAGTCACGCACCAACCTTGAGAAGTACCGCAACTCCTGCAAGACGCTTGAGAACTTCATCATTACCCCCTACGGGCCGGCGAACCGTCGCGCAGGCACCGAGTACCTTGGAGCCGCAAAGTCATCCTCTACCCGCTGCCGACTGATTGGTTTGGACATCTCCGACACCAATCACGTTGTCATGGAATTGGGAGTGGGCTACATCCGCTTCTGGAAAAATGGTGCGCTTATTACCAACAGCGGCACTCCCGTCGAGGCAGTCCAGGTTGACTACCTCAATAACACCACCGGCCTGACCCCCGTACACCCCTACCAAGAGGCAGACCTTCGGGCCGTGCAAGTCTGCCAGATCAATAACCTTGTCTACCTCACTCACCCGTCTTATCCGCCGCAGCGTCTCTCACGCCTCTCGAACACTTCTTGGACGATTGGCGAAGTCCCTTTTGGAGATGCTTCCATCAAGAATAATTGGGCGCCCATGCTGGATCAGAACACCAGCACGACCACGATCACGCCATCGGCTACCACGGGAACGTCGATCTCGCTGACGGCATCCACCGGCATCTTCAAGGCGGGTCATGTCGGGGCATACTTTGAGTTAGCCCATCCCAATCCCACCACTTACATCACAAGGACGCTTTCATCTAATGGCACAAGCGGAAACATTGAAATCCTTGGCAAGTGGTCATTGCAAACTTTTGGAACCTGGTCGGCACAACTTGACCTAGAAAAGTCCACCGACAACGGAACGACATGGACGGTTGCCAGAACCTACAAATCGGAATCCGATTACAACGCTACCTCCAGCGGAGAGGAAAACGTAACGACCCTATTCCGCATGAAGGTTTCAAGCGCCTCCACAGGAACAAGTGACCTAACCGGGACAACCTTCACTTATGCCGGTGCTTCAATCACGGCAACGACCACGGTAGCGCATGGTCTTGATGTTAATAGTAACATCACCATCACGGGACAGACCGGCGTCAATGCCTGCCTCAACGGAACATGGGTCTGTCTCACCGGCACCACGGGCAGCACAATCAAGTTCCGCATCAATTCCATCCCCACAGGGGCGCTTTCTGCCGCAACCGTATCGCTTGCCAACGCTAGGGCAATCCTTTCCCCTCTTGATCCGACTCTACGGGGTCTGGTCAGGATCACGGGATTTACCAGCAGCACCTCGGTCACGGCACGGGTACTGAAAACCTTGGGAGGCACAGGAGCAACCTCACAATGGCGTGAGGGTGCCTTCTCTGCCGTGCAGGGATACCCCAATGCCATTGCCTTGCACGATAGCCGCATCATCTTTGCCGGCACCGCCAGCAATCCTTCCTCGCTATGGGGTAGTTATTCCAACGACTTCCAGAACTTCAAGCAGGGTGCCTATGACGCTGACTCTTGGTTCTTCACCTTGGCATCAACCACGGGAGGACAAATCCAATGGATTGTTTCCAAGTCGGCGCTTCTGATCGGCACGACTCTGGACGAGTGGAGTATGTCGGCAAGTGATGCGACCCGCCCAATTACCCCGACAAACCTCAATGTCCGCCAGCAGTCCCACTACGGGTCTTCCCTAGTCGGGGCGCAGATCATCAACGACACGATCCTCTACATCCAGCGCATGAGCAGGAAGATCAGGGAACTGGTCTACACCTGGGCAAGCGAGTCTTGGGTCTCCAACGATGTCACCGCCCTTGCAGAGCATACGACCCGCACGGGTATTCTGGAGACCGCTTACCAGAGGGTGCCTGACGCTATCCTCTGGTTCGTCCGTGGAGATGGTCAGCTAGTTTCCATGACTTACGAGAGGGAGCAACAAGTGGTCGGATTTGCCCGTCATATCACCGATGGGGTCTTTGAGTCGGTTGCCACCATCAACGGCACCAATGCCGAGGATGAGGTCTATTGTCTCGTAAATCGAACCATCAACGGGTCTACGGTTCGCTATGTGGAACGCTTCAAGCTCGGATTGCGCGATGCCCTGGACACCGCAGACAAGGCTAACTGGTGGTATGTGGACGCCGGCAAGCTCCAGACCTTCGGTTCCCCTACCTCCACGATCACGGGTCTATCTCACCTAGAAGGCAAGACGGTCTCCGTATGGGCCGACAATGCCGTGGGCAGCCTTTCAGTCTCGCAGCCTACCGTAGTCGGGGGGCAGATCACCTTGCAGATCCCCGCCTCCAGGGTGCTAGTCGGGCTTCCCTTTACCTCGACGCTTGTTCCCCAGAGAGTTGATACCAACTTACAGGACGGCACTTCACAGGGACGGCGCATGAGGATTCCGCGTATCAACCTCAAGGTCTATCAGTCCACGGGCGGAGAAATCTCCACCGATGGCACCAACTGGCTACCCCTCGTCTCGCGTACCCTGACCGATGTCATGGATTCCTCGCCCCCGGTGATGAACGGGTACGAGAGGGCTTATGCCTCCTCTAATTGGGCAGATGGCGTTGATCTTTATGTCCGCCAGACGCAGCCGGTTCCCCTTACCGTTGCCGCCCTGGTAGTGAATTTTGAGGTCAGCGAGGCTACCCAGAACTAACTTCCTTGCTTTTTATCTGTTAATATTCTAATAAACGCACATAAATGGAGCTTGCTAACATACTTGGGTCTAAAGAAAAGATGAATGTGGTTGAGGCGTTTTGCGCTTCTCAACCCCAGGTGCATCTTCCCTTGGAGCATCGTTTCACTTCTGGGATGTATATCCGCACGATTTTCATGCCTGCCGGCACGGTTGTTACGAGCAGGACGCACCTCACGGAGCATCCTTTTGTGGTGCAGTCAGGGGTGGTGGATGTCTACGACGAGTTGGGTAGGTGTGAACGTCTTTCATCTGGGCATCTTGGCATCACGCAGGCCGGCACCCGTCGTATCCTCATGGTTCGTGCTGATTGCACTTGGACAACTTTCCACGCTACGGACAAGACCGATCCAGAAGAGATCGGGGAAGAAATCACCGAGGCTTCCAACGACCTACTCCCAGAGGGCTTTCGTCAACTCTGGAACAATACCAAGGAGGAATTATGTCTTGGGCAGTAGTCGCAGTATCAGTCGTTTCGGCGGCAGGAACGGCATACTCTGCCTATTCCTCTAGCGAGGCGCAAAAGCGCAACGCTTCCCTTGGTCGCGCAAGCGCACGGGCGCAGGCCCAGATTGCCGGCTATCAGAACGATCTCAACTACAAGACGGCAATGGCGCAAAGTCAGCAATCTGCTGACAACGCCAAGATTTTGCATCAGTTTGCTCGTTCCCAAGAACAGCAAGGCAACGAGCAGATCAACCGATCATACCAAAACGAGCAGGCAGCAAATAGTCAGGTAGAGGCCGCATACGGAGCAAGTGGCATTGCCGCCGATACCGGCTCACCTCTCATGGTTGAGGCGCATAACGCAGGCATGGCGCAACTTGACCGCATGGATTCAGCTTACAAGACGAACCTCGCGGCCCTAGACACCGATTGGAAAGGCACCCTGCAAAGCTACCAAAGCACGGTGCAGGCAGAACTCGCCAAGCAGTACCAGTACGGAGCCGACATTGCCCAATGGCAGGGCGGGTCTATGGCAGATGCCGCATACAACAACGCTATGACCGCCGCAAACGATACGGCAATCAGCGGGTATATCAGCGCCACGGGAAGCCTCTTGAGCGCAGCCGGTGGCTTTATGAAGCCAAGCACTACAGGTGGGAACTTTGCTCCTACGCAATCGGTTCAAGGAAAAACTTATTACAACGATCCATCGCGCATGATGTACGTCGCGCAAAGATAACCTATGGCACAGATACCTCTAGCCCAGATTCCCAATGCACCCGACCTCTCTTCGATGTCGGCACCGCAGACGAACACCGTCAACGTCCCAAGCGTAGATTTCACCCAGGAGCGCAGGGAGGTGGCTAGGGCATACGACTCTGCTATGGAGAATCCAAATTCCGCAGCCAAGATAGGGACGGCAGTTCAAGATTTTGGAAATGCCGCTTACAAGACGGCAAATGCTTATCAAGAAAAACAGGATAAGCTCCAAGCAACCGCAGCCAAAGCTGAATTTGACGGGTTAAGCGCATCTGTAATGTCTGATATTCAGACTAGCCTAGACCCTTCTCAACCCCATACTTGGGCAGGTCAATTTAATCAAAAATGGCAACAAGTTGACGATTGGTACAAATCGCAGCCAACCAACATCCAGCAGGCAATCTATCCAGAATACATTCACAATAGATATATGAATCAGGCAAGCATTGGAATTGCTGCCCATAAAACCCAACTTGCCAACCAAACAAATTCCACCCTTCAAGATATTCAGCAGCTATCTCAAGGCGGTTTGTCAGATAAGGCAAAAGAAAGAACAGAAGAGTTGATGCACTCTGGAGGGATTTCTGTTGAAAAGAAAAACGAGCTTTTTGCTCAAATTGATGGGACTGCTCAAAAAACAAATCTTTATAGTTTCATAAATCAAAACCCAGATGCCGCAATCAATGCGCTTCAACAAGCGTTTGATACGGGATCAACCATTAAGGGTTTTGAACAGATACAAGGAAAAGAATTGGAAAATGCCATCAAGGTCGCAAAAGGAACAAAAAACTGGCAGTCCATCAATGCCCAGACTTCGGTATCTTCATGGGTAGATGCCAACAAAGACAAGCTAACAATGCAGGCTATTGAGGCTTCTTCTGGATTTAAGGCTCTTGATGATGCTGGCAAGCAAGCAGTTAGAGACCAATTCTTAAACAAGTATGTTGCCGGCACAGAAGAAGGCGCAGCAGCCACGGCGAGTGCGATTGGAAGTGTCAAAGAATACAACCCATCGCTTGACCCTGATTTTTCAAAGTTAAAAGACCTAACCAATCAACTTGTTGGAACTGTCCCCCAAGCTGAACGGCAACCTCTGCTGGATGAGTTGACAAAAAAGCATGATTCCTTCCTAAAAAATGGAGGAAAGGTTCCTTTTGATCAGCAAATTGTTACCGATATACACGGGCAGATTCATCAGATGTATTCTTCCGGGGCGCTGGATGATCGCGCACGCTTTGCAAAAGGTACTCCAGAATACAACAAAGAAGTCCAAAAGGGTCTTCAGAAATACCAGTATTATGTGAACCAATGGGACAAGATGTCGGCAGAAAACCCAGGCAACCTTGGAGAAGCGCAACAGAACTTCAATCAGGTCATTATGAAGGATGACGCAAAGAACTCTATTAAGTCAGTCAAACCTTCATCTGGTGGTGGTTTCTGGAATTGGATTAAAGGAGGAAGTCAGCAAACGTCTAATGATTCTGGTGACTCTGCCGGCAAGATCACCAAGTACGGGTACGAGAAGCTTGGTCAGGCCGACTATGATTCTAACTCCGCCAATGGGATCGGAGCCGCAGACAATAAGCTGACTCCAGGTGAAAGTGTTGCCCTCTCTCCAGACCTAGAGAAAGCTACCGGTGCAAAGATTGGTGACAAGGTAGTAGTCACTCTTTCCAACGGAGAGAAGATGGTAAAGCGGTTTGATGACCGCACCAGTAAGCGCCTTAAAGGTCGCGTTGATATTTACTCACCAGACGGCAACCAACCTCTCGACGGGGTGAAGGTCGCCAAGGTGGAGAAATACACCGAGGACGGGCAGGGTTAGTGGGATATAATTCCTACTTGTCCACCGGACATTGGCAAGATGTCGCTAATCTGTTTATGACCATCAGCGTAGGTTGTGATTGCGCTATATTGATCTCCGCAAGTTGGAAGAATCGTAGTTGTTGAAGGCTGAGTAGTTTGCTCAACTGGCCTTGTCCTAACGGTTTCTTTCCATGCCGCATCCAGTTCTTTGTATGCTGGATCATCAGGAGCCAAAGCAAACGCACTCCCTGCCAGCAGCATCGCAATGAGAATCGGCATGGTCTTCATGTGTTAAACATCGCTCCGCTAACGGCATAGCGTCAAGGGATTCCGCTTGCCACTAAACTAACATCAGAGTAATTGTGCATAACTCATGGCCGAAAACGACCCTTTTAGCACTCAACCTACCTCTGTTGATACCCTTGACCAGTTGCAAACGCAGCAGGCAGTCAACAAGTTTGAAGACCTTTCTAGGTCTCCCCTACCCCAAGAAATCAACCAGGCTACAGATACACGGGTCTTTGGTGAGGATCTTTCCCAGACCAAGGCATACCAGCAGGAGCGAGGTCTAGTTTCTTCCATGCTGAAAGACCCTACCAACCTGGGTGGGATGGCAAATGACACGGTAAAGAAATCCAATTCTTACGCTGATCCCCAAGCATTTAGGGATATGGCAGTCAATATGAGGGCGCTTTCTTTCCTGACCGGCGCACCGATTGACGAGGTATCTGAAGGGTATGACCGATTTAAGAAAGGCTTTGCCGCGCAGATGGGATGGCAACCGACCAAGAGTGATTCCGACTTTCGAGCCAAGCTACAGGCTCACTTTGAACAAGAGGACGCTAGGAAGCAGGCAGTTACCAACCTTCAGACCAAAGCAGTCCAAGATGCTGTCTCGTTTGCCGATCAGGGCATGGGACGCAACCCCCTCTCTGCTTTCAGCGAATGGCAACAGAACGAGTATGCCGGCCTAAAGGGAATCCCAGAGGCACAGCAATTGCAGATTTTCAATCAGGTTTATCTGCCTATCCAGCAGCAGATGAACACCCCGGAGGGCGCGCTTGCCAAGGAGATTGTGGACACATTCCACAAAGGGAACGAAATCACCCGCCCTGTTGCAGAAAGCGCCACGGGTCTTATTGATAAGCTATCCGGGTACTCTGACGAGCAACGCAAGAATGTCTACGCATTGGCTAACACCTATGCCCAGACGCTAGATCCTACTGCCTCTATAAACAACCCCCTATGGAATATGGGGCAAAGCCTATTGCGGTCTACCGGCAATATGTCGGCATCTATAAGCACAGCAGCGCAGCGGGTCTATACTGCCGCACAAGTCAAGGATGCAGAGCATGGCGGGGCGCAGGGCGAGATTAACGAGCTTAATGGATTGCCATCCACCCCCGACACGCAAGGGATTGAGGTTGGTCAACAAAACATTAAGAACCTTTCCATTGCCGCCGAATTGCGTCAGGCGTCCCAAAGCATGAACGACCTTCCCCTTGGGTATGGTCTCCCTGGGATTATCAACAAGAGCATTTCCTCGGCGCTAAATGCCACCCCGTACATTGCCGCATTTGCCGCCGATCCTATTGTCGGAGTTGGCTTGATGTACGGAAGCACGGTTGCTGACCAGCAGCAGCGAATCCTAGCCAATAACCCCGAAATGAGCATTGGTAAGGCTACCTTAATGGCAGAAGCATATGCCGCCCCCATGTCGGCGCTGATGTCTATTTCTCTACCTGGAGTATCGGGAATCTTTCCTGCCGTGGAGCGTACCCTAGCGCAGTTTGCCGCTGAAGGTACTGCCGCAAATTACGCTGCCCATGTCGCCATTGGAACTGCTGGAATGGATCTTTCTAGCCTATCCCAGATTGCCGGTGACGCCATTTCGCAGGCTATTGACAAGGATTTCAACCCTGGTGCATCAGTCAAAGAACAGTTGATTGAGTTGTGGAAGTCACAACCAGAATTGCTTGGTTCAATGATGTTCCTGTCTGCTATCGGAGCCGGCAAGACCTACCACGATACAGATCAGGTTGCCGCCCTAGCCAAAGTGGTCGGAGATACCAAGACGCTGAAGAAATACGGATTCAGCGACGAGCAGATTAGCAAGATTCAGTCTGCCCCTCTGAACGAGGTGCAGGGCGTCATTGCAGAGGAAGCCGGCAAGCGCACCCCAGATAACATTGCTAGTGGGATTTCCCAAGCTCGAAAGGACGGTCAGGCGACCAAAGATGCCGCTGAAAGCCATGAGACGCCCACCTTGACTGCGACTGATGACGGCACCCATGTCATCATGGCCCCAGACGGGAATGGTGGGATGCAAGAGGTCTACCGAACCAAGGATCAGGATGCCGCCATGCAAGCCTTGGCAATGGCGTATAAAGCCCATGACGAGGGGCAACTCAAGACCTTGCATGAAACCATCCGCTACTTTGAGCAGGCCGATAAGGAGCAAGGAGTAGAGGGACGCACCTACGAGACCAAGCTGACCCCGGATAAGGAAAAAGTCACTTTCCAAGATATGCTTGAGCAGGGTATCCCGCTTGAGCAGTTGAAAGAACGCATGAGGATTGCCGGCATCCATGAGGACACGGCTCTTTCTGATGTTGTTGTGGACGGCATGACCAAGGGCGACCAGTACCAAGATGTCATCCGAGTGCTGAACTCCAATCCCCGCACCGCAATCCATGAGAGGCTAGACGCCACCACGACCCGCGCATTGGATAGCGGAAAGGTCTCTGATGAGCAGATGACCAAATGGATTAAGCAGACCGAAGAGGCCACGGGCCACAAGTACCTTTCCAGCGAGACACCTACTCGTCAGGAGATCATCGAAGCAGTCACCTCCATTGGTGAGGAGTATGCCGCCGGTCACTTTGCCAATCGTGAGGCCGCGCCTAGCGCATTGAAAGGTTACTTCAAGGCAATGGTGCGATACTTCAACAACATCCTTTCCCGCGCCAAGGTACTGCACAACGGAATCAAGGAAGGCAAGATTGACGCCAATTTCGAGCAGCATCTAGCCGAGGGCATTGGCTTACCTATCACCGAGCGCCTTGCGCCGGCAGAGGCAAAGGCTAAAGTTGAAATGATGGGAGAGAAAGTGGGTGAGCCAAAACCATTAGAACAAGGAACATTGTTTTCTATTCGTTCTAAAAAGGATGCAGAAAGGATACTAGGGCCGGCTCATCCAGAACTTGCAGGAAAACCTAAAGAAGCTATTGAGCGCCTTATTCAAGATAAAACTGGATATGTCCCAGGTGCATTAAACCATCCCCAAATAGGCCCAGTTGACCTTGTTTGGGGAGAAACCTTTGATTCTAAATCTAAATCATACGGGTTATCAAAAATTGTCAAATGGCACCCAGAAGCGATTTCCGCGATTGAAAAACAATTTCAAGATTCCATTATTACCGACAGGAACGAAAACACGATTCAGCTAGAGCTGAATGGTATTAAATATGCAGTAAGAAAAGGATTCTTTGGAAATAAAGCACATTGGCTGTTGACTGCTTATGGAGAAGAAGGTGAGTCTGCCAGAGAGACGATAGACACCTCTGGCCCTAAAGGTGGGAAGGTGACACAGCTCTCTTCCCAAGGCTCACAAGACAATCTTGGGCAATCTGGTCAAGATGTCAACACCTCCTTCTCCATCCGCGCCCGTGACGAGGCATACGATGCGGCAGTCAAAAGCGGCGACGAGGCAGAGCAGCAGCGTCTAGTTGACGAGGCTGCAAAGGAGGCGGGGTATCCCCTCCGCGCATACCACGGCACTCCCAACGGAGACTTCCAGAAGTTTGAAGACAACGGCAAAGGGTTTTTCTTCACGAACAAGGAGTTTGTTGCCAAGGGCTACACCTACAAGAGAGGTCTTTGGTTATCTGAATCGCCCACAGGCAAGGTCATCAATACCCACCTCAAGATGGAGAATCCTCTTGAGATTGATGCAATGGGGTCGCGCTACAATAACATCCGTTTCCCCGGCATAGAATGGAAGCAAACCGTCTTTGGCAATCTCCCAAAAGATGCCGTGAGTGTTTCCGATGCGGCGCTCAAGGCGTTTGAGATGGGGCATGATGGTTTAATTGTCAAGAATGTCATGGATGCCGTGGATCATTCAGATAAGACCCGCAGCACGGTTTATGTGGTCAAGGATGCCTCCCAAATCAAATCAGCAGACCCAATCACCCGCAACGATGCCGGCAATGTAATCCCGCTTTTGCAGAGGTTTAACCCAGAGAGCAACGACATAAGGTTTTCAATTTCAACCCGTGCAGATCAGGAACGAGTCCAACAAGAGCTAGAAAAGCGCATTGCCTCCTCCCCTACTGCTAGGACGAGGATCTTTGAAAATGCCGCCAAACGGTTTGAGGCTATCACGGCACGGCAAGATAAAGTCATGGAGGCTTTCGCTGAAGGCAAAGCCAGTAGCTCCGAGGTCATTCGCAAGGACATGGAAAGCAACCTTGTTGAGCTTAACGCTATCATGTCCGCCCTACCCGCTGAAGTCAGGGCATCCCTCACTCGTAACTGGCGTAACCCTGGCACCGGCGAGGGTGGCAATATCTACACCAAGTACGCCTCTTTGGGTAGTGACAAGGCAAAGGCTGATTTCCTGATCAAGACTATCCAGAAAGCAAGTGACCTGATCGACCACCAACTCCGAGCCGAATATGTAGACCGTGCCTATCGTCTATACGATGCCGCGCAACCCAAGAACGAGCGAGGCACAGGCCCCAAGGGCAAGCTAGGCGCTGAAGGTCATGCCATTGTCAATGAGGTAGGTTCACTCTGGCATATGACCGCAGCCGAGGTCTCTAACTACATCAAGACCCGTCAGGCTGAAATGGACACCATTGACTCTGGTGACTCCCCATTAAGCTCCGAGGATTCCATCACCCGTCGGCAGGAGCTTTTCAATGAAATCCTTCTTGCCCAGATTCACGGCAACTTCTCGCCTTGGGATTCCAGAGGTAAGCTGAAGGGGCAAGATAACCCTGACATGAATGCCGAGCAATCGGCGCTGGCGCTAGAGTCACTACAGGGGATCATCCGAGAGGGGCGCTACGATTGGAACCAGCAACTTGTTGCAAGGCGTGATTGGGTCAAATCCGAGCAGCAAAAAGCTATTGAGGCTATCAATGGCAAGGAAGCGACCACCCCAGAGATCAATCAGTCCAAGGAAAAGGATGCCGGTATCCTTGCTGGTATTGACGCCTACCTAGACACGCACTTCACCAGGGCGCAGTTGCTTGACCATATTCTAGGTCAGGAGCAAGCGGCATATTGGAAGCGCAGAATCTATGACTCTGCAAATGCAGAGCATGACCGCAACCATGCTACCGATATCAGAGACACCCGTAGTCTTTTGCAGGCAATCTTTGGAGCCGATACCAAGGATAGCGTTGTCAATCGCACAAAACTCCAGATGGCGCTTTCCAAGCTATCGGGGCGCAAAGACACCGGCATCGAGGTTGAGGAAAACCGCAAGTTCCAAAAGAACAAGATTGAGCGAATCACGGCAGAGGGATATGTCCAGAACCCCTCTACCTGGAAAGGCTCCAGCGCCGATTTGGATTACATGGCAAGGACGCTTGCCGGTCTCAAGTCCACCAGCCGGGTCAAATATCTTGAAGTCAGGGAGCAAGTTCCAGATTCCGGGGAAAAGGTCAAACTGCACCTTTCCGAGATGGAGGCTATTCAGCGTCTTCTTTCATGGCGTCAGGCAGATGCCCGTCCATCCCTTGAGTATAGCGGCATGACCCAAGAGGTAGCCGACAAGTTGGAAGCCTTTGTCAACAAGACGGCAGCAGGCCGCGCCTATTACGACTACCTCAAGAAAGCCTATGACAACTACGACGAGATCAACGCCAAGTTCAAAGAGGTCTTTGGGGTGGATATGCCTAGAGTTAAGAACTACGCAACTTTGGTTTGGGATACTTCCAAGTCGCAGGACAAAGCAAAGGATCTAGATGGAGAGCATGGAGGCGGTGCCAGCATGACGCCTAGCTTTGGTATCTCCCGTCAGAACCATGCCGCCAAAATCCGAGATGAGAATGCCTGGGTGGTCTATCAAGCGCATATGCGTCAGGTGAACTACTGGCTGACACATGTTGACCTAAACCGAGACATGAGGGCTATCCTTGGAAACGCCGATGTCCTCCGGGCGGCACAGGCAAAGAAGGCTTCCTATCGTGATACCCTCAAGGAAATCTCTGGATTCATTGGCAAGGAGAAAGCCAGCGCCGGCGAATTGCTTGGCATGAATGGTGAGATTGCCCGTGAAGCTGCCAACTACCTTGGAACAAGCGTTCTTGGCTACAATGCAAAGGTCACGCTGAAACACCTTATCCCATCCATGTCATCATCTATGATGTTGGCACCTGACGAGTTTGTGGGGTCTCTGACAAGGGTGCTTACGGGTCAGGCTATCAAGCCGATATGGGGCAAGGATGGCATGATCAATTCCCGTGAGGTGCTACGATTCCTTGAGGCATCCCATAGCAACAATGACAGAGAGGCAGTCAAGGCAGGCTCCAAGCCGGCGCCTATCCGCAATGCTATCCTTGCTGGTCAGGCTATTGGAGAGGTTGGGCATTCTTGGATTCCAGCGTTTGTCCACCAGGCTAACGCTATCTCCTCTGCAATCGCCTATGACGCTTCATACCATAGCGCAATCAAGGAAGGTCTGACCGAAGCACAAGCCCATGAGGTTGCCCGTGCCAAGACTGACGAGATCCTTCACCAGACCAACCCTGTAGGGTTTGGCATTGATCGACCAGCAGGAGAGGCGGGTAACGCCCTTATGCGCTTCCTAGCCAATTTTGCCGGCCCCGTGCGTCAGCGGTTTGGAATCGTTGCCCATGAGGTTAAGACAACCCCCCGTGACTTGCGTGAAGCTAACGGAGTCGGAGAAAAGGCAAAGGTCATTGGCGATAAAGCCTGGAAGCTATCAACGGCATGGGTCTTATCCGGGGTAATGGAAGCCGCAATCCTCCAAGGATTCGCAGCCCTCGCAGGCTCACAGCAAGAGAAGGAAGATGCCAACTCCTTGAGCGAGTACCTTGCCGCTGCCGTTGCCGGCCCTACATACGGCATTTACTGGTTGGGTGCTGGTCTCTCTGGGCTAATCAAAGACAAAATCACAGGAAAACACGCTTTCCTAACCACCGGCAATCCCCTCTTGGATAAGTTCACGGGTGCCTATCGTAGTGCCAAGAAGGTCATTACAAAGCCAGCGCAAGCCGAGGCAGAGGATTACATTTCCACAGGCAAGGCCGCTATTGATGCTGTTGCCATGATGTTCCTATTCGCTCGTCAATATGGCATTGCTAAAGCCCTTGGAGGCGTCTCGGCTATGGGCAATGTTGCCAAGACGGGAACCCATGCCGCCAGAAATGCAGGGATCATGGATCAAAGCACAAAGCCGGTTAAGCATAACAGAGGCATTTTAGACTAAACATTCCTCTTGCCGCCCCTACACGCCGATGTTAAATCAGCGTGATAAATGAGTGTCTCTTCGACCATTTCGTCTGTTTCCTACTCTGGAAATGCCTCAACTTCTGCGGCATATCCTGTAACTTTTCCGTTCTTTGACACCACGGATTTAGTTGTCACGGTAAATACAGAAACAGTAGCAACAATCTTAGTCAAAGATACTAATTACAGCGTTTCTGGTGGTGGTGGTGCAACCGGCAGCATCACAACAACTTCCGCAATCCCAAGCACTTCTACTTTAGTTATTTCCAGAAACACGGCAAAGACGCAGTTGACCTCTTATACGACAGGGGATCGTTTCCCCGCCTCCACCCATGAGAAGGCGCTGGATAAGCTCACTCTCATGGTGCAGGAGGCAACGGCAAATAATTTGCCGCCAACCTCCGCCGCAACAGGGCCGGCTCCTTATGTTCTTCAAGCAGGGTCAGCGGGAGCTTCCCCAGCATGGGTGCCTCAATCTTCTGGTGGCATTGCACCAGAATCAATTACCAATCCAATGCTTGCTGGTGGTATTACCCCCTCCAAGCTCTCGACGGGTGCGCCGGTTTGGGACACTTCGGGCAACCTGACCGCTGCTGGTAACGTGACTGGTAACGTGACTGGTAACGTGACTGGTAACGTGACTGGTAACGTGACTGGATCAGGAAATTCCAGTTTCTTAGGCAACGTAGGCATTGGTACGAGTTCGCCTAGCGCGAAACTCCAGATTCGCCCGACAACCAACGTAAATCTTGCAGGGAATAACAATGGGTCGGCGTTTCAATGGACTGCCCTGAACGATGCTTCAAGCGCATACGTTGATTTAATCACAAACTCCGCCACCCAGCAGTTTCAGACAGGGGGTATTGAACGCCTTCGCATTGACTCCTCTGGCAACGTCGGCATCGGGACTCACTTTCCTGGTCAAAAGCTAGAAGTGACTGGAAGTGCAAAACTTGCGGCAGCATCTACAGGTGGAACATTCATCCTGCTCGATAA
>Ga0304729_1000289_pt1 | contig 37215 bp, 38 predicted proteins | sample C_131016_MF_Meta_FD_190475 | JGI IMG/M metagenome (GOLD analysis project Ga0304729, IMG submission 190475) | Freshwater microbial communities from Lake Croche, Canada to study carbon cycling - C_131016_MF_MetaG (v2) (version 2) | ecosystem: Environmental > Aquatic > Freshwater > Lake | place... | reverse complement strand
ACCGGAATCGGTAATTTACCACCCGGATAACAGATATACTGCGGGTATTCCTGTTGAACCACTCTGTAAAATTGCGCCTTCAAAACTCTGTCTTGTTTGATCGCATTCCAGGGCATACCACCAAAATATTGATCTGATATTCTAATCGAAATAACAAAGGGCAATTCCATCCATTTAAACTGAAGTTTACCATCTTGTCCAATTGGTGCCAGCGGATCAGGTATTCCTGCTTCTGCTGCTTCTCTGTAATTTTTACAGTGTTGAGCAATCGCATCAGTATTCATCTGTTCTCTGGTAATGAAGAATTTTCCATTCTCACGTCCAGTCGTAACTTTGATGTTATTGCCTTTATTCCAACTCGTTCTTTTCCAATCACCTTTCATTTGGCGATACAAATCATTATTCTTTAATAATTTGTCTGCCATACCATTATGATTCGTAATCATTCCCCCATGGTCTTGTCTATAGTAATCGTGATTCTTTTCTGGGTCAGTATCATCTAAATATTCGGGTTTATTATCATTCATAGTATGTATTTAGTCAAATAGGAAAAGGGGCAAAGCCCCTTTTCTTTGAGTTCTACTAATTTTAGTAAGTAGAGCCAGCACCTGTATTTGTACGAGATACCAACACAGCAGGACGAGCGCCTGGTAGTAAAGATTGCTCTGTAGTACCTGCTTCGATGTTGTGTAGAACACCAACACCAGCCGGGTTACGAACAATTAAAGTTCCTTCCATAAGGAACTGATCTAACGAAGCGTCAGCATTGCTGAATACTTCATTGTTAGGACCTAGATCGCGTAACGAACCCCATTGAACCACATCTTCATTCAAGAAGTAGATTTGGTTAGCAACACCAGATTGATCCATAATCCAAGAATCATAGATTTCATAAGTGTAGTTGAAGTCACCTTCGTAAGTAGCGATTGTGTCGCCTGCTTCGCTGTTAACACGATTGATACCACGACTTTGAGCGATGTTATCGCTGATAGAAGTACGCAATGATGTAGGTGCCACAACAGAACGAATCTTAGCATTGTAGCGTTGTTCAGCAACAGTCACCATCTGCTTATAAAGAGCAGGTGAGAAATATTGGTTAACGAATGTACCAGTATAGAACTCGGAACCGTTAGACGCAATATTGAATACACCAGCAGCTTGAGTAGCACTGTCGGTATCTTCATTGTTGGTATAGGTGCTCATCACAGAAGTAGAACCACTGGAGGTGTTAAAACTGTGAGTGCCAGCGAATGCGTTCAACGAACCCATACGACGACCTGTTTGACCTGAAGGTAAGCCAGAAGCACTGCCCAATTGGCCAGCGTACTTTGTACCGATTTGGTCAGCACGAACTAATTGTTGCTCCACGTCGAACATCAATTCGATCAATTGCTTGACTTCTTGATATGCTTGAGGATCACCACCAGCCTGCATAACAGCGCGGGCGGTGCCACTTGCTGCGATAACAGTGCTGAAAATCTGTGTGTAGTTACCTAAGTTGTAACGACCATTAGATTCGGCTTGGTCAGTGTTAACTGCTGCGCCTTCTTTTTGTGCTTGAACTTGAGGTAGACGATAAATGTCATCAGACCACAAAGGCAAAGTTGAATTAACTTTGCGTTTCTTGCTCATCGCCATGTTTAGAACAGGCGTATCATCTTTAACGCGATTAGACACATCTAGGTCTAAGTCCTTGACAACGATATCAGAACCATATGCTGTTGTACCATTACCAATTTGACTGGTTGTTATTTCGCTCATTGAAATTCTCCTTATAAATTAATTTTGTTGAGCAATCGTTTTTCATATGCTAGTTCTTGTTTTTTGCGTCTTTCTTCACTCCAATTTAAGTTGGGTTTAAAAATCCACTTATATACAAAACTATTCATCTGTAATACGATTTTTTATCTACCACTTCTGATTTGCTTTAAGCGAGTCATCAGTAAGTTGTCTGCGGCTTTTTTATCACCGCCCTTGGCTTGTTCACGAAGTTTAGCAATACTATCATCAGAACTTCTTTGAGCAGACGAACCTTTCCGACTTGTAAGGGCCGCCATACTGGCTCCACTTGATCTGGCAGTCGGCTTGTCTCTATAGCGCAATCCATCCCTTAATAAACTCAAAAGTGATTCATCACTTGATATTAAATCGATGTTAGGAATTCCCGGGATTATTTCACCCTTAGATTCAGACCATACCTTTGAAATCTTATCTCGCAATTCGTTATAGACATATTCATTTTTTAATTCTTTGTCCTGAAAACTCTTGCGTGATTGATCCAAACGCTCGGCTACTTGCCGACCACGAATACTTCTAAATTCATCAACCGCGGGTTTCAATTGTGAAATTACCTGTTGTTGTTGACGAATATACTGCTCATTTTGAGCCATACTCGCTCGAATCCGCGCTACTGCTGCTGGATCCCTGGTCTGATTCAACTGCTGCTGAAAGATAGTCTGATAATTTTGTGTTTTAACAATCTCATCATACGCACCCCTCAACTTAGGCTGTATCGTAAATTCCATCGCTAGATTCAAGCCTTCTTGCTTTGATCTTGCGTCCTTGACATATTCGTCAAATTCTGCCTTCTCAATTTTAAGTTGTCTTGCTTCTTCGTGTATTGCTGATCCTTGACCTAATATCGCGGCGGCTTTCTTAGCATCGATTACGACTTCTTTTCCATTTCGCATAAACTTGAACTTGGCGTTCGGATTTTCGGTTGCGAATTCTAAAAAGTCAATTAATTCCTCGCTTGTACTATCATTACTGTCAGCACTTACCTTCTCAGGGGTATCTGCTTCATGATTGCCTTCGTCTGATACATTGTCGCCGGTTTCAGCAACTTCTGGCACATCTGGCGCCACAGGATCTGAAGAATCTGCCGATTCATCAATACCTGTCTCAGTCTGCTTGGTAGAACCAATTTGATTACGCAATGTTTGTTCTCGCATCGCGGTCATTTTGGCTGCTATTGAGTCCATGCTTGGGACCGATGGGGTTTCAGTGACCGCACTTGTGGTGTTAGGACTGATATTTTCTACTGTCATAAATTTCCTTTTCTATTTATTGGGCTTCGGCTTCGGAGTTACCAATCTTGCCTTTTAAATAAACAGCCCTTTTCAAACTGTTTATAAAACTGTCTATTCCTGCCAACTCGTTACATAACGCAACGCGATGACTGTTCTCTTCCGGGGAATGATCTCGCATTCCTGCTAATTCATCCGCCACACTAAACTTCCAGTGATGAATAAAGATCGCTAAATCTTTATTCTTCAATAATGTCTCTGCCTGAGAACCATATTGTCTTACTCGATCTGCTTGAGCAGGAGTCAGATTCTTTACTTGTCCCAGGTCTATTGTAAGTCTACTATTATATGCTTCTATAGTCGTTTCATTGATCATTGTTTATTTATTCTTTTAACTATACACTTTAGGTTTACCTTGAGCAAGAGCCATATAATCAAGTTGAGTTTGAGCATCTTGGCCACCCAATTCAGTCATAATTTGCTGTCCCTTGATTTGGTTCAACTGTGCTTGACTTAAATCTTTCTTCTCTCCAGGTGTAGGTTCCTTCGTCTTCATTGCTTCTTGACCTTGTTTGATCATTTGAGCAATTTCTTCATCACTTGGCAAATAAGAATCACAATCTTTGACTCCAAGAACATACAATGTATCAGCAAATGGTTTCTTGACCTTCTTATAGACATCAGGTGTTAATGTTCCTGAAGTTACCATCCCCTGAACAGTAGTATATAAATCAGTTTGACATTTCTGAATAATTTGTAATCTGGACAACGCATTTTCTTCGCTGTTCATACCAAGTGCTAATTCCAGATGAAGTTGTTTTCTGTCACAGAAGTTCATATCGTCCCATGCCAAATAATCCATAAAGACACTTTGTTTACCTGGATGATAGGACTGGGCTAATTTCTTAACTCCATAATCATCGCCATATTGAATTAATGTGCGCCATACTAACCATAATGCTTCTTTAAGACCTTCAGCAGCATTTCTGACTGTGTTATCTTGAATGATTTGATTTGGGCTCAATGCCAATTGTAACTTGATACCGCTATTGCCAGGTGCCATTACTTCAGGTGTGAATGTATCCTGAGGTGTTGTCATACCGATCATAGCCATGGTGTCTTGTTGAATGCGCTGCATTGCCACTTCAAGAAACTGTAGATTACCACTTGGTGGAGGTAATTGATATACATCTTTTGCCGGATCAAATTTGCTATCTAAAATAAAGATTGCTGCTTCGCCATCTTGAAGCATTTCAAAGTCCAAACGATCTGGTTTAACACCGATTCTTGGTGTTGCTGTTAGCAGTCCTAATTGAATTTCGGCTCTTGCTGCTGATGTATTGTATTCCTGCATGGGAATCACAGATTCAGCAATACTCATACCATAGAAGTTGCCAGGTAAAGGCTTCGGACACATGTTAGCAACAGGAATGAATTCAACTTCTCTTGCCGAAATGATATAAGAACCAGAATAGATTACTTCAACTAACTCAAGTTCTCCATCTCCGTCAATATCATATTTGTTCCAAACTGTTACGACTGATACCTGGCGACTATGAGGATCAGCACTTGCTGCTGAACTTACAGGAATGCCCATAACAGGCACAGAATCACGCGCATGAATAGCCAAATTGTTTAATACTGATCCTGCCTGATACGCGCCATTCATATTATACTCGGCGTGTTTAGAGAATTCTTCCAGATCAATTCCGGGATATAACTCTGTTGCCTCTTGAATTGTCATCGGATCATAATAACCGCAGAACGGCTGGTCCTTCATTTCCGGAACAGTAGGATCACAAATCCAGTAGTGTTGTGCGATTGGGTGAAACTTGATGTTAATTGAATAGCCAGTAAGTTTATATTTTGCTGAATATACCGTATTTCTTTCTACTACCGAATTCAATATATTTTGTGGGCCATCTTGTAATTCGCCCATATTATCCATCATAGTGCCGATATTACTTGGTTCATCAAGATTAGGCATTGATTCAATGAATTTTTTGATGGCATCTTGTGCCATTGATTGGGTATGAAATGAAGTTTCTCCTTTTACCTCATCCATTACCTTTTTAACATCAACACTTAATCTGCGCTTCGATTGACGAAGTGCTGTAAGGCCGCCTTCTGCTGCTTGCTGTTCAAAGGCGCGCAATTGATCGTTTGTTCCCTGAGTTTCAATATAACGAACCATTTGCTCACGAACTGGCTTAATCATCATCATGCCGTTCTTGTGTAAGTTGGCATCCATGATCCATCGCTCTAATATGAAGTGCGGATCATTCATCTGATTGACCACTTTAGAAACCATATCAGTCGCCTGTCTAGCAGCATCTTCGTCCTCTTCTCCATCGGCAACGAATTCGAAATTGATTTCGCCGTTTGGCATCAGACCTTTAGCAATAACTGCTGTGGCGTAATCAACAACAGGTTTTACTGAGGGGTGAATATAATCGATACCGTTTACAGGCGCTGTGCTATCTGTGACAGCAAGACATAGGTAATGATAGTCGCTGGCGCGATTGACAGCGTTTTTTGTCCCTAAGTACCTGAGATAACTTGCCATTTTAGTGTCCATCATGTTTTTCATGCGAACAAAGTTGGCGTTTTGTTTTCGAGTTTGATTTATGTTATCAATCGGTATATTTTTGATATCTAGCATTGGTAGACCTTTAGAATTATCTATTATTTAGTCTTACCAGAATCCGGCTTTGGTTTGTTCTTTTCTTCTTTCAAGTCTTTCTTTCCAAAGATTTGTTCCCATCTTTTGTCGAATTCTTCTCTGGGAACAGAAAAGGGCCGCGCGTTACTTCCTTTACCCATGATTTCTCCTTAATCTGCTATTTCGTATATTGAAATACTTCTATCTTTATGTCCTGTGCTACCACGATATAGTATAGCCCCAACTTCTTTCCATTCAGTGTTTTTATAGAAAGGTCGTTGCCAATCTAACCAAACTATATGTGCTTTGGGACTACTTGCTTTATACAATTCGTTGAATACTTTTTTAATGTTTAAACTATCTGCTGGGCATTTATATCGTTCTTGATATTGTTTAAGTCGTTCTTCTCCATATGGAGGATCACATACCCATAGATCATGTTTTGCTATTGTGTAGTTGCTCATTTCTCTAGCATCAGCATATATTGTGTCCGTAGATTGTGGATTGATATCATACTTTTGCCCAGGGAGATGTGTAACATCTGCCTGACCAGCATACAAATGAGCAATTGATTTTTTGTCTGGAAATAAGGCAGCAATTCGTTTTAAGTAATTGCCCTGATATCCACCATAATAATCGTTTGCTTTTGCGTAGTTATTACCTATGTAGATACAACCTGTTATCCTGTTGTCAGATCCACAATGTAATTCCCATTTACTATTAGCATTTTTGTAATTTATTACTCTGTCTATATTATTCATTTCTATTCTTTAATTTGCTGAAAATGATTTTTTCCAAGAAGGCTTATTGCTATCATCTGGTCTGATATATCTATCTCGTTGGGCCATCATTCTTTGTCGAGGCGATCTATTGTCCCAGGGTTCTGCTATTCCCTGTAAACAAGCAAGTATTCCATATCGAACCGAATCAATACAATCGTCTGGGTCACTAAATCTTCCTTTTTCATCAACGAAGTAGTTTTGTGCTTCTTTCAGAAAATGAGTACAATTTTCGTTTACCATCAAATTTCCAACTTCTAACATTTGTCGCATCTGATTAATACCATATGCTTTGTGATTGGTGACCCGGCCCTGACTATCTGGCGGATTCATAATTGGTTTCTCATATACATTAAGTTGATATTGTTCAAATAATTCCCGAATTGAATTACTACTCATTGTGTATCTGCCAACAGTAGAAGCGTCAGCAGGTAGAACAATAGGAGTACCAAACACCTCAGGACGAAGTAAATGATTGATGTATTGAGTGGGGACAGCCTCTTCAACTCCTTGTACAACAATCTGTCTATGTAAATAAGCAACTTTTTCATGTGGTTCCCAATAAATTAAACTGATTACTGTTTTATCATTAACCAAACCCAAGTCAAGTGATATAACTCGATGAATATTTGGCATTCTGTCAAAGTTAATTTCACCTGTCTTATATGTAGGCCAATTCGATAATTGAAACACAGCACCTTTACCCATCACAGGTTTACCGGCGATACGCGCTTCTCTTTCGTGAGGCAAGTAATCTCGTTCTAATTGCCGTCTTGTTTCCATCAACAAAAACGGTTGTCCCCAGGGATCATGAGTTGGCACATCATCCCAAGCCACACGAATAAACTCATAACCTTCTTCTTTATTCCAGAATTTACTTACCAGACCGTTCAGCCCTTTTAATGGCGTGAATGAACAAAGAACCTTACCTTGAGTAGTCGCCGTTCTGGTAACTATTTCACTGAAAAAGGCATCTGGTGGTTGTTCATCGAAAACAGCAAGATTCAACTTAAAACCTTGTAATTGTCTGACTTCTTGTGTGTAGTTAGCGAAAAGTAAATAACTCTTTTCTCCAGATACATGCTTAATTTCAACTCCGATACAATTGGCACCGTCATTACGCATTGTGTCAACAACAATACATTGTTGCGGTATTGCTCCAGTTCCCAAATTCTCTGTAATCTTGATATCTTGAGTTCCCAATAATTCATTTTGAAGAACTAATGCGACCTGTGACCAACCTTCACCTGCAACCATACAGGTTATCGGTTTGTCGAATCGAAATCCATTCCACCAATCTGGATACAGCCCAGTTAAATGGTATGCTGTTTCAAAACAGGTAGAAACTGTCTTGCCGATACGATTGGCAGCAAGAATACCTCTGCGTTCGCTTTTACCAGTGCTGAAAAAATTTAATTGATGCTTAAAAGGTCTGAAGTATTTTAATTGATTATACTTCATGTCATTTGCCACTTCAATAGCCAGATCCTGAAGTTGATTCTTCAATGGACCTGGTATTGTTATTAAACTATCAATGGTTAATTTGTGTTCATCCACTGCCCAGCGCAACGCCCTTGACATAAGCGTGTCTGGACTGATCATTATTGACCTTCAACTGGATATTGTCCGTTGATCAAACTTAGGTAATATAGACCTTCACACAAATCTCTGATTTCGTTTGCTTGTCCGGCCCATGTTTCTGTGTCTGCCAAATCAGCAGGTTTCTTAGTTAACAAACCTTGTAGTCGTTCACCGGTCAATCGCATACAATGCTCTACTTGACCGGGGAATTTCATCTTGAATGCTTCACGATGAACCTGATTTACCTTTTGTAAAATCTTAGTATCATTGACCAGCCGTATTTGATTAGATTGGTCTATCATTTTAGATCCCAGGGATTAGCAATAGCAGAATCATCAAGACTTAGGAACTCTCGATCAACCCAAACATCCCATTGATTAGTTTTATTAACTCGTTTTGCCTGCATCAGCGCACGAAGACGCTTACCTTGAGGTGTTAATGAACCATCTTCACGAACTACAATTTGTTCGCCAGTTCGAGGGTCGATCCATTTGATAATTTCAGGCACAACTTTACCATATTTGTTAATTTTTTCACCATGAGGGCGGCGTGCTAACGGACCTAATATCTCATAACTGATCATGCCATTAGAATACTTGCGAAAGATCATATCGACCTTCTTGTCTTGCGCTCTCATTGCTTCTTCCGGATGCGGAATGAATGGACTGAAGAAACTATTTTGTAAAGTAGAAGATGAAGGTAGTTCTTTACTTCGTTCTGGGACTGGCTTTAATTCCTCAACTGGGACTAATTCAGTTTTATCGATGTATGGATTTGTGTTACCAACAAACTTCTCATCTACTGATTGCCCATTAAGAACATCCATTGCTACTTGATATTTGAGTTTATTAGCGCGACCCTTCAGATTCAAAACAATGCCGGTTTCGTCAAAAACGAACCGTTCTAAATCTTTTGCTGTGGGAAAGTCTGTCATTAAGCCCTCAATGTCATATTCAAGCGCATTTAATGAAGATGGAGGTTGTGCTTTGGCAACCTTTTTCTCAGTTACTACTTCTACGGGGTTTGAATCCCAAATATCTTCTTGGGTGGATTTATTTTTCATTTCTTTTCCTTTCTAAAAAATACATAGAGGCACCCGCCTCTATGTTACTTGCGAGGTGATTTGTATTTACCAGGCAATTTGCTACCGTCCGATGTAGGATTACTCTTCGGTCCAGTATTACTATGGAGGCCTTCAAGACCTTCTTTTGTGCGACCGCCGAATTGCTCTCGACCGCGATTTTCTAATGCGTTTGTTACCATATCTGCTAATGCTGATTTCTCAGAGCCAGATTGTGCCTTGCTTGCCATGAATTCTTTACGCTTTGACGCATTACCAGCATTACCTGTTGTAGGTCCGCGCTTTTGGTTGATGTCTTTGCCCATTACTCATTACCTTTCGTAGGACCACGGCCCTTATTGATTTTAGCATCTGCTGAAACTTTCGGAACACTAGTTCCGCCAACGCCACGATATTGAGGTCCGGCATTGATAGAATCAGAATTCTTGTTTTTGAAGTTTGGCAATGAACGAGTAGGAGGTTCACGATGCTTACCTTGACCAGCATCATAATCTTGATTACCCATTGTAGGACCGCGACCGACATTGATTAACTTGCCGTCGTTTTTCTTGCCTGTGTAATTATTCACTTGCTCATTACTTGAATCGGTGCCACGACTATAACCCTTGCCACCATACATACTTAAATCGCTCATTTTGATTTTCCTTTAGAAGATTTTGTAGCCGTTCTCTTAGTCGCATATGCGATTGCGACTGCTTGCTTCGGTGGCTTTCCGGCAGCAATTTCTTTTTTCACATTCTTACTGAATGCTTTCTTTGATGTTGATTTTATCAGAGGCATAATTCTATTTAGTCTCCTGTATTCCTGTTAATTTCGCCAGTGCTTCAGCAAACGCTTGTTTCTTTGCTTCAACAGCGTCTTGCCCTTCATTAACTTCGATTTTGTTCAAAGTATTCATGACCTTATTCAATATCATGTTATGATATTTAAGAATCGCATGTTTGTCGTTTTCAGTTCTGGCTTTCAGAAAGTCATCGACTAACATTGTTGTATATTCTTTACCGCCAGATCGCTCTTTGAGTGCCTCTAATAGACCTACAACAGTAATCTGTTGCTTACTATTAGGTGGTCTTCCAGCGCCCGGTTGTTTACCGCCTGCTTTACGTACAGGTTTACCTGTTTTCTCACTAATTCTTACGCTTTTCTGTTCCATATAAATATTTAGTATTTGAAAGTAAACATATGACTTATATTTGGCAACCCGCTGATGGTTCTTACATTGAATCTATAGTTAACATGGCTGAAAGCCATTTCCAATCTGAAATTGATACTATTTTCAAACCTGAGCCTATAGCATATTCAAGAAATCTGACATTAGCGATTGTTAATCAGTTCTACCTTCCTACTACCTCCTTAGTTGCTGTCGCCGTAAGCGATCATAAATTACTGGCTTATACCTGGGCCAGTTCTACCGAACGCGCTCCCTGGAGTGACGATCCTATGGTTGTCATTCGCATGGCCCACGTCGATTTGACTATTCCTGTTAAAACCCGAGTCAAACTTATCAATGATATGTTCCCAATCTGGGAAAAATTCGCTAAATTAGCAAAAGTTCCTATCATATGTTCAACAACTATGCGTAAAGACCAGAATGGTTTCCTGAAACTACATGAGCGTCAAGGTTATGACATTCGCGGTAGTTACGCATATAAGCGAATTAACTTAGAGTAGCCCCCAACATCCAAATCTGCTTAGACAGAGATAAAATCCTGTCTTGAGCATAATTGGCTATTTCCTCATGACCTTCGCCATCTGCTACAGTCATAAGATATTCGTAATCACTTTTTAATGTTTCCAGATCGGTTTTAACTCCGTCTAAAAATCCATCACTATCTTCTTCAAATGCTGATACAGGAATTTGACTTTGTAAAAGCACCTCTTGTATATCATTTGGCATGAAAGCATCAAGCGACCGTAATAGTTCTGCTATTGTATCAATCTGATCCTGCAGGTCATCATAAATCTTCTCCAATAACTTATGATCGCTGAAGAAGTTTCTGCCTAATATATTTACATGGGCAACATGGCTGCGAAAATACGCAACGAAGTTATCATAAAAAACTTGTGTTAATTGGTCTGCCGTATTCATTCTAATTTTCTACCTTTGCTGTTTCTCTTTACTATACTTACCGCCGGAAGATACTTATGTAAATCCTCTGGTACTCCGCCGTAATCATTAAACTCATGTCTTACAATCGCGTCACCTTCTCTGTATCCACCAATTGGTTTCTCATTTCGTAATATATTAAACAAATTCGCTTTATCCCAATCGGCCTTATTATCAAATACTGTATCTTCAGTCAGCATTTGACTTACATTATCTGGGCCCTTTTTTTTTGAAGATGCCTTTTCTGCCTTTAATGCCGCGTCCAATTCCTTTTGTAATTGATTTGCTTTATTATTTAATTGTCCCAATTGTTCTTGATGTGCTTCACCTGCTGGAGTATCTGGCTTGATGCCTTCTTCTAATCCTTGCTGATGTAAAGTACCAGACTCGTAATTAGTTTTATTTAATTCCTTAGTAATTTCAGCAACACTTCTGTTTCCGCGAGGTGTTTTATCTGTTAAAAAGGTAGATGCTTTTCTACCTACTTTTTTACCAGTCAATTCAGTATACATCATACGAATTACTTGTTCTTGAGTATATCCAGGTATTTCTGGCACAGAATCAAACCCTGCCTTTTCTAATGCTCTAGCATAACCTAATAATACATTATCGTTAAGGTCTTTTATAGCACCTATATCTATTCCATTAGAGTCCACTATACTACTACCTTGACCAAATTGTGGATAAAGTCCATTCATATGATTTTGAATTATTTGGGTAGCACTTTCCTTTGTGGCAGTAAGTGGTTTAGTAGCGGGCGGAATTTCTACTGGCTCTTCAATTGGTAAAGTTTTCTTCAGAGCAGCAAGACGATCTGCCATTGTAATTTCGCTGTTAACTGGCGCGCTACCTTCAGGTGCGACAGGACCTGCCGCCTGCGTAGGCGGTGTATAACCTCCGCCGCTCATTCGCGCCCAACGCTGTTCATTAGTTTCATTTCCTCTGGCACGAATTTGTTCTAATAAATCATTTTTTCTAAGAGTTTGTTCAGGAGAAAGAGTTTGAGTAGGCGGAAGCGGCTGTTCAGGTGCCACAGGTTGTATTCTACTTGCTGCTGCTTGTTGCGATGCCTGAACCGGATTCGCCGGAGGCGTAGGTTTTCTGAATACAGCAGGTGTATTAATATTTTGTCCAGCCCAACCTCCTGGCGGTGGTGCCGGCGATAATGGAGGAAATGGAGGTAATGGAGGTTCTGGCGGCGTTGGTGCCACAGGCCCAGCAACATTACCTGTCATTGCTCCAGGTAATCCATTACTTGGAGTGTTCATTATTCCTTGTAATTTATTACTTTGTAACCCTTCTTTGAAAGCATTATAGCCTATTGAAGGTAATGGTTCGCTATGAAAACCTGGCACTTTTGATAGACCCGGTATTTCAGCAACCATATGTCCAAGTGGTCCTGCGATATCACTTGCCGTTGGTCCTGCTAATACATCAATATATGGACGCAGACTTGTTGCGTAATCATATAATCTTGCTCCAGTCTGTTGTCCTGCTGTTCCGGGCATTGGTAAAGTTTCCGACTTCGGAAAAGCATTCTGTACTTCAGGTGGCATTGGTGTATTCGGACCAGCATAATCAAGTGGTATACCTTTATTAGGATTAAACATGATGGGCGGTTCAACACCTCGAGCCTTATTCCATGCTCCCTTGGCTACGCCGCCTGCCCAGGGTAATATTAATTCTCCGGCGCCTGCACCTGCACCTTGAATTGCCGCTTGTGTTGCTCTTTCTTCGGCACCTCCAGGAGTAGTCACTGCTCCAGTTGTGCCACCTGCCAGTGCTGCTTCTCCAACCTTACCTAAAGTGGTGACTGGTGGTGCTATTTTAGCCAAAGATCCTGCTGCTCTTACTCCCTTAAGTGCGGCTGTATATGGTGCTATGTAACCAGCACCTTGACCAATATAATTTGTTATCGGATATTGTTCTTGATATGGTGCGTTTGTTTGTTCTGTGATTGCTCTGTTTTTTGCCGCAAAATCTTGTATTGCTTTACCAGTATCTGGACTAATAGCACCAATTCCTCGTCCGGTAAGATCAATCACTCCGCCTATACTATTTGACAGAGTGGTTCCTATACCTGTGCCAAGAGAATTAAGTCCTTGAACAATAGGATTTCTTTCGATTGCCTGGGCCCATTCAGGCTGATTAGTATTAATAGGTATTTGTGCCGGCTTTTTAGTGCCGGCAACAGCCATTAGAGCATCATTACTTAAGTTTTTATAATCGCTATTTGCTATGGCGAGTAAATCCTGATTACTTAATGAAGAATAGTCCATTATTGAGTTATCCCACGACGAGCGAGTTCTTCTAATGCCAATTGTCTCGGAGTTTTAACTGGCTGGGTGTTTTCAGTAACTGGGTTCGAAGCCTGTCCCTTTTTATTAACTTGTGCTTGCGATTGTGCTTGCGCCCTTTGTAAAGTGGTGATTGCTTTATTCAGCCATTGTCTTGTATATTCAGGATTAGTTCCATCTGGCTTATTTTCAGTCATGAAAGTTAATTCTTGATTTGTTAAGTGACCTTTAATTGCTGATTGGCTTGCCATACCGCCGACTTGACGGACCATATCCATAATAGCATTTGTATTAGTAACCGCTTGTGGCACTTCGCCCGGCTTCAATTTTTCTATTGCTTGTATAGAAGGACCATATGGTTTAATATTATGTACGCCGCTATCTAATATTTCTATAGCATGTTGTAAATTACTAATTGTGTCAGCAACTTGTCCGGCCTGAGCAACTTGTTCACCACTCTTAGCCGCAATTTCTCTTCGGCCAGCAGACTCGACTTGTTGTTCGGTATTAATACGGGCTTTTACTGCTTCATTATATGCCGACAATCTTGCTTTATATGAACTATACGGTTCGCCAGGTTGTTGAACTGGAGGTTGTCCGGCACCAGCAACAGGTCTTGCTGCTTGAGCAGGTGTTGGCGGTGGCGGAGGTAAATTCTGAACCGCCGGAGGAGGCATAGGTTGACCTGCTTGTTGAGGCATAGGTTGACCAGCCATAGTAGGCATCGCAGGTTGCTGAACATTTGTTTCTGCTGCTTGACGACCTTGAGCCTTCGCACCGGCTGCTCCATAAACATTTTGAGGGGTCTGAGCCATAGTATTCCAACCAGTGGTGTTTTGGCGTGTATTTCCAACTTGAACATAACTAGTTCGTGTTTGTGGATCATACATCATCAGACCAGTTTCAACTTGACCATTAGCATTAGTTCTTTGTACAGGAGTTCCATGAACAGCAGGTAATTGAAAACTTTTCGTGTTAGGTCCAATACCACTGGCGGCAAGTTCTAATTGGGCACTAGTTAAAGGTGTGCCATCCATAGATTGGCCCTTTAAAACTTTACCATCTGATCTTGTTTGAATTTCTGCGCTATGTAGATTGCCTTCAGAATCAGTATAGGTTGATGTATGCCATGATGTAGGAGAAAGCCCTAATTTAGTTGCTTCTGCTCCTGCCATTTGAGGACTGATGAATCCTAATAGCAACATCTTCATCCAACTGCCTTCGTCGTTCTTTGGTGTGCTGGTTAAAATTCTGCCCATCGCAACAGTATCGTTTGAATTTATCAAATCGGTAACTTTAGCCTTTGCCTGATTTTGTTGATATTGATTATTCATCAATTCATAAGCGCGATCACCACTTCGTTGACGCAAATATTCAGGCAAATTTGAATCATCTCGCATCTGTATTAATTTGCCGATATCATTTTGATTAGTCTGAAATTGTTGAATGCCAGAACTTAAAGGTGATGGCGTTGGGGCTGCTTGTACTGTAGGAGCAGGAACAGTTGCCGTTCTTTGAACTGGAGCCGGTATGTTGCTGGGTGGCGGCGGTAACTGGACAGGACCCGCGACTTGAACTCCTTGTCCAGGTTCAGGTATATTAGGTGTGACTTCATTTGGGTTTACCGGTTTAAGTGTTGTAGGCTCAAGAGGTGCTTGAGGGACCACAGGTGTTGTAGGTGACACATTGAAACTAAACTTAGATTGTTCCAATGCCTCTCTACGCTTCTTTTCCTCATCCGTTTCCTGGGTTGGCTGACCGCCAAAGTTATACATTTGCGGTTGCTGACCAATTGAATAAGGTGATATTGATAATTCCATACTTCTACGCTTCTTTTCCTCATCCGTTTCCTGGGTTGGCTGACCGCCAAAGTTATACATTTGCGGTTGCTGACCAATTGAATAAGGTGATATTGATAATTCCATACTTTACTTTCCTTAGAATTTTATACCGAAACTAGCACCACCTTGCGTCTGATTAGTAGTAGATCCTCGAGTTCCAGAAAAGTCAGGATTGTATGAGGCGCTTGGTGTTCCAAATATAACGCTGGCGTATTGATTATACAATTGTTGTGGTGTCATACCTGCTGTAACGATATTTCCAGCGGCTTGTTGAGCACCACTGATATTTTGCTGACCAATTCCCGCAAGGCCTTGCGCTGCTGCTGCTCGTTGATTGGCGATATTATTTTGAACTTGTGCTGCGATTTGCGCTTGTGTTGCCTCATTGGTGCCTGCTAATTGACGACCTGCTAGTGCTTGCCTTGCTGATCCTAATTGGCCGGTGCCCCCGAATTGTGCTTCCTGATTGGCAACATTTTGCTGATATTGCGTTTGTGCCGGCATCATTGCTGCTGACACTTGGTTTGCTTCATAGTTTGGATTGAATAAACTTTCCAGACCAGTTACGCCAGTACGCAACGCTGATTCGCCAGTTGAGCCAAGTGTTTGTTGTGCTTGTGCCGCTGTGCCTGCCAGATTCTGTGCTGCGTTTTGAACTCCGCCGGCTGATTGATTATACAAATTAGTCGCATTTGTAACTGCTGACTGATATGTAGGAGCAATAGTTCCGGTAAAAAATCCGGTCTGTGCCGCAATTTGATCTTTTTGTTCTTGCGTCAGTTCTGGTGTTGTAGTTGAAGATGATTTGCCGAAACTCATGTGTTGTCCTTATCTTGTATTTAGTTTTTTATTTAGGTGCTACAGGTCCTGCTACCGTAAATGGATATTGTCCCTGCATTGCTGCCCATATCTGCGCAGGTGTCGCTGCTGTTTGAGCGAAACCCAACCCAAACGGTGTTGCTGGAGCATTTGGCACCTGATTGTATAATTGAGGATTGAATGTAGGTCCAGGTTGATATGGATGTCCTCCCCAATAATACTGGCTCTGTGCCTGATTATTTGTCTGATAGTGAGTTGGGACATTCGTGATCCAACCCGGATTCAAACCAGTAGGTAATACTACAGGTGTGGCATTTCCCCATACGATATTACTTGTTGTATGAGAAACATTTGGTGTCACATTACCAGTTGGATATGTAATGGGGAATATCACATTACCAGTTGTTGTGGTATTACTCACAACATTAGATACATTAGCAACATTAGACACATTAGCAATATTACCAGTTGGTATTTCTATATTACCAGTTGGTATATACGGTGCGTTGCCAGTTGGTATATACGGTGGAGTATATGGCACATTACCAGTTGGGATTTCTACATTACCAGTTCCTGGGATATTGCCAGTTCCTGGGATATTACCAGTTCCTGGGATATTGCCAGTTCCTGGGATATTGCCAGTTCCTGGGATATTACCGATTCCTGGGATATTGCCAGTTCCTGGGATATTGCCAGTTCCTGGGATATTGCCAGTTCCTGGCACATTACCAAATATAGACGGAATGTAAGTTGTATTACCTTCTCCGTTAGCATTTGCGACATTACCTGTCCCATTTGTATTAATTAAGACATTGCCAGTAGATGTTGTGCCATTACCCGAAGTTGTCGGAACAACTGGTGTAATTGTATTATTGCCAGCATTTGTTGTAGATATAGTAACGTTGCCAGTTGGGACTACTGGAGTAATTACATTATTACCAGAAGTAGTAGATGCTACATTACCAGTTGGAGTCACTGGAGCGATTGTTGTGTTAGCAGTCGATTCCGTAGGTGTAGTTACAGGTGTAGGCGTAGTTACAGGTGTAGGTGTAGTTACAGGTGTAGGCGTAGTTACAGGTGTAGGCGTAGTTACAGGTGTAGTTACAGGTGTAGTTACAGGTGTAGTTACAGGTGTAGTTACAGGTGTAGTTACAGGTGTTCCAACACCAGGTGTTCCATCATAAGTGATATCTGGACCAACTCTTTGCCATGTATTATGATCGACTGGGTATTGAGTTCCTGCTATAGTATCTACCATCCAACGAACGTCGGCAGGTAATTGTGGTGTTGTAGGCGTAGGCGTAGGCGTAGGCGTAGGCGCAGGCGCAGGCGTAGGTGCTACTGGATTAACCACAGTTTCAGTCGGAGTAGGCGTAGGCTCAGGTGTATATGGAGTAGGTTCCTGTACTGGAGGTGTATATGGAGTAGGTTCCTGTACTGGAGGTGTATATGGAGTGGGCGCAGGTGTAGGCGCAGGTGTAGGTGTAGGTGCTACTGGTCCAGTTGCTGCGCCGCCTGCTACTACACCTGCTTCTGTAGGTGCAACAGGAGTAACTTCGGTTGGTGTTGGTGCATTAGTATCTGGTGTTCCAGTTGTTGATACACCGCCTGTAGTTTCTGTTCCGCCGATTACTGATGCTGCCGGAGGTGTTGTATCTACTGGTATTTCTTCTGATGTTGCTGGCACAGTCCATGCTTGTCTTGCCGGATCCCAAACAAGGCCCGACAACGGTCCTGTATCGTCACTCGGTTGCCAATCTCTCCATGTTCCTGCGTTGTCATCCCAAATCATACCGCCTGGACCATTGTGTCCTGGAGTAGGATTAATATTCGGATTAGTCAATGGATTAGATGTTTGGCCACCAGTTGTTATTTGGTTATCTACACTTACTTGTTGACCACTATTTACAGCGTCTTGATATTCTTGTAAATCGACCGTCTTACCGCTATCGAGAACAATCTCAGGTCCATTTGGTCCATTAAGAACTGTTCCTGGCGCAGCATCACTTTGTCCAGTGCTTGTGACATTAACTGGGGCATTTGGATTAACCCAATTCGGATTAGGTGTCCATTCTTGAACTAAATTACCTGCGTTGTCAACTGACATGTATTGATAACCGTTGTCGGCCATAACAGTATAGCCATTTCCATTGTTAATCCATTGCGTTCCATTTACTTCATAAACGCCGGGGCTACTCTGTTCATAGTTCTGTAACCAATCGAAAATGTGATCTGCTGGATTATAAACCGGAGTTGTAGGCGTAGGCTCAGGTGTATACGGCGTAGGCTCAGGTGTATACGGCGTAGGTTCAGGTGCCACTGGTTGAACTGGAGCAGGAGGTGTATATGGTTCCTGCACTGGAGGTGGTTCATATGGTGTAGGCTCAGGTGCAGGAGGTGTATATGGAGTAGGTTCAGGTGCAGGAGGTGCAGGAGGTGTATATGGAGTGGGTTCAGGTGTAGGCGTTACCGGAGTCGGCTCCTGAACTGGAGGTGTATATGGAGTAGGTTCTGGCGTTGGAGGCACGTACTGTTCAGGTACTGGCGCTGGAGTGGGAACCTCTGGCTGTACAGGTTCAGGGATAGGAGTCGGGGCGACAGGCTCTGGAGTCTGTGTAATAGGTGGTTCATATGGTGTAGGCTCAGGTGCAGGAGGTGTATATGGAGTAGGTTCAGGTTCAGGTGCAGGAGGCATATATGGTTCCTGCACTGGAGGTGTATATGGTTCCTGCACTGGAGGTGTATATGGATCCTGCACTGGAGGTGGTTCCTGCACTGGAGGTGTATATGGAGTGGGCTCAGGTGGAGGCGTTACCGGAGTCGGCTCCTGAACTAGAGTAGGAGCAACAGGTTGTTGAACTACCGGGGCAGGTGCTTGATATTGAGCATTAGCCGCCGCTAATTGAGAAGTTGCCCAACTATCGCCATAATCATCTCTGAAATCCTGTGCGCTGCCATAACCATATTGTAATGCCAGGTCATCCATTGTCATTGGGCCAGTCGCAGCAGGTGTAGGTGTAGGAGTAGGTGTAGGTGTATATGGAGTGGGATTATTAATCGATTGGCCTCGATAAATCGCATCCTGAATTTGTGATGGATCATAATTACCATCTAACACATCTTGAATATAGAGTCCAGATGATGCCATGTTCGCTATGTCAGAACCTGAATAGCCCATAGATGTTAATTGAGAGGCAGCATTCATATCCACGCCACTGTTGATCAATGTGGATAGTTGAGTAGGATCAGTTATACCAGTAAGAGTTTGAACACCAATGTTGTTTGCCAAATTCACTGTGTTCTGGTCACCAGTATTCATCATTTGCTGAACAATATCTAATGTTCGGCTTGGGTCAGAATATGCTTGAGCGACCGCTTCTGAAGGTGTCATATACTGAATGACCCCGCCAGTAATTCCACCCATAATCAAGCCTGCTTTGGCAGCGTCAGCAATATCTTGTCCAGTTAACACAGCGCCAGTTACTGATGCTGTCCCGCCTGCTGCTGCTGATTGTGCGATTGGGCCGGCACCTGCTGCTGCTTCTCCAGCAACTCCGCCCATATATCCCATAGCACCGCCAGTAAATGCTCCAGTTAAAACATCTGTTCCATGGGCGACAGCGTTTGAAGCACCACCCATAGCGCCAGCATATACAGGAGGAATACCATTCATCAAGGCTGCTACAGTGACGATTGTGCCAATTGGGTTTTCTACAACATTAGTAATCGCATTAGTAACGGTGGAGCCAACATCCGTAATCACGCTTTCGAAAGCATGACCAACGCCATTGACTAAATCTTCAACTACGCCTCCGCACATATTATATTTCCTTTACTGCGTTGAATCCCTGAATAGAGTATCCCATCGCTTTATATAAACTTTTTACTTTGTCAATTTCGTCTCCGGTAGTCTGACCTACCCACACTTGTTGGGCGCCATTTATTTTTGCCCAACTTTCTAATTTCCTGACAAAGTGAAGACCTACCAGTTTACTTCTATATTCTGGTAGCACGAATAACCCACAATCTGTAACTCTGACTATATCGTTATAAAGGCTTTTGTGAAGCACGCCCACAATAAAGCCAATCAACTTCTGATCATAAAAACAACAGTAGGATAGAGTCTGGGGACTCTCAATTATATTTCTTATCTTTTCAATTGTTGCCACTCCCAATGTTGTATGAGATAACATCAAATCAGTTACCTCTTTAACTTGTGGTATGTCTTCTATTGTGGCATTTCTATATTTTAGGTTCATTGTATATTTATTGTTTGACAACCTGGGCTGACAAGTCACGTAGCCTTACTTCATCTGATGTGACATAGAGCAAGCCGTTGCTGTTGCTTACATAGACTTCAAGAATATACCAATAGTATCCTGGCTTTGGTTTATCAATAATTGTGGCATAAACTGTTTCGATCATTGGTATTATGCCATCGCCTTCAAGATTGTTGAAAGTATAGTCCTTAGAGGCAACTGTTTCGTCAAATGAAAATAGATAATCTGGGTTAGTCGGATCCTGATTCAGAAAGCCAGCGTATCTGTTGATAGATACATTGACGAACAGATCATCCAAACCTAATGCCGAATATGAAACAATTTGATCCAATTGTGCTGATACGAACACGCGATCAGTTCCGCCGGTTACTGTTACTCTTGCGTTAGCGTCGGTTGACATTGTGGCGTCAACGATTGAATATTCTACAAATCCATTTGCGCTTGGCGCCGCAATAGGATATGTTGTGTTTGTGCGACATATAACATATTCGGTCGTGCAGGCTATAACTCCTATAGGTTTAAACCAACCATCATAGAAACTATTGTCTACACCGTATACATCAACATTAGATCCCAAAGCAAATGGCGGACTTGCCTGAATATAAGCGAAATTGTATTTCCATGTTCGTCCATCAAGCATCTCACATGTTCCTAAAGCAATAGGAGCAACATAGAGATTTGCCGGTTCTGTTTGCGTAAACGGTGCTCGATAGTTTCCAGTAAGGTATGCTGTCGAGTAGGCGCTGAAGCCACTAAAGTTCTGACCCAATCCACTTGGGCCTGATAGCAATGTGTTTACAGCATCAGCAATGTTATCGCTGTCATCGCGGTCAATTGGGTATTGTGCCATTTATCGATCATCTTCCGTTTGTGTGAATTGCCATGTTGTTGCCGAGCATATCCAAATGTCAGTGTCGCTGGTGTTCTCCAAAGTAATTGAATTAACACGATGACTATTCTGATCAATTTGGGCCCAGGGATTTGATCCGCCCAATTCAACAACTTGATCTACCGTTTCAACTGGACTTTGACCAACTGATTCGGCACCATCGATTCGAACTGATAAATTGCCTGTGCTTGGCACGATCTGTTTGTTATATGTTTCACTGAATGGTATCCCGCCGAGATTAACGCTTTCTGGTAACAGTCTATGAACCATTAACTTACCTGAATAATCCTTCAGCAACTTAATATTATCTCGTCTGAAGATTGAGTGAATTGGTGATCCATCTGCGTTAGTGAAACCATAATCTTTCTGAGTGAGTTTACTGGTGGTAATACCTCGGGCGTAAACAACTGTGCGCGAACTATAGTTACCGGCCCAGGAAGCGTCATAAGTCCAGATTGGGCTTTCAGTTGCGAATGTTGCGTTGTCCACATCTCTTGGCGCGTTCCAAACATCAAGATCATAACGATATGCGATCATCTTGTTTGGCACGCCGTTCGTGGCATCTTTATCAGGATAGTAAATCTCGATCTGATTCTTGTTTGTGTTTGTTTCCATAAACACGCGCTCGTAATTTGCTGGATCTAATTGATCAAACAGCCAATTCTTAACTCGTTGATTACCAACACCTTTAAAGTTGCTGCCATCGAATACCCAAACATCTCTGCTGTCCATTCCATATACTGAGGTATCTGTATTAGCCCAGGCATTACTTGTTAACAGTCCACGACCTTGATTGTATAATCTTACGCCAAGAATAGGTGCTGATGTTGTTGAATAGTTAAGTGGACTGAATACAACCGTGTCCCAATAACTACATAGGAACAATTGACCATTACAAGGGAACGCATCAATACACGGTCCACGCAACGGAACTTCAAGTTGGTTAGCAACGTTAGTGATCGTTGGTTCCCATGTTCGAGGTGCCTGATTCAATCCAAATGCCTGACTCCATTGAACAGTGACTGGGTATTTTGTTATTGTATCATCAAAATTGGTAACCGTCAAGTCACCGGCAACAAGAATCGACCCAACGTTAGGTGTATTGTAGATTCTTAAAAAGTTTGCGATATATGTTTTCCAATTGGGATTGTAATTCCAAGTATATGCTGGGCTTACCGTTCCTTGTGTGCCAACTGGATATGCTGCTCCAGGAACAGCAATATAATCGATTGTTGATGTTGAACAGGCGACTACGACGAATACACCATTAAAATTATTATTAACATCGGTAATCACAATTTGTTGTCCAGCAACATATGGCGGTGTTGAATACGGTGTGTCCAGAATTAATCGATATGTTGTTGAGTCCAAATAGATGCTGTCGATTATTGTTGCTGGTTGAACCAAATTACTATATTGTGTCAGAATGGGCAATGGGTTAATCGCCGTTGCTTCTGGCCAGAACATTGGGGCTCCAACAGTATCATTGAAGAATGGGATGTTACCGTTCCAAACATCCATAATGTTAGTTGACTGTGTGTAACCTGCAATTGGGCCACCTCCAGGTGTGATGTTATACCAATCAACAGTATTACCATTAGTAGCATACCAATAGCCTTCAGTGGTTGCGACGATGAACCAATAGTCTCCATCCTGCCTGAACCCGCCTGACAAGAATGTAGGAGTTCCAGGAACACTTGAAAGGATCTCCTGATCACCTGCAACTGAGCGTATTCCTCTGACATCGGTCTCAACGTTCATGCCAGAATTGTATTCATTTGGGCTAAGATTAGTCGAGGGGATGTCAGGACTGAAACTCATATTGGTGAAGGGAATTCTTACCTCTTCGTAGTCGGATTGTATTTGTTTTGGCATTATTTTTCCCAATTTATTGTTTATTTAGCGAGTCTGAAAAATGATTGATTTCTACGGGGGTGGTTATTGAAAAATACCTGGATTTCTGGCGATTTAAGGAAAATCGACCCCTCAGGACCCGCATGCCTATTGGCTTTGCTGCTATCAAAACGATAGCATATTTTGACCATGTATGTAGCATCGTCTGAGGGCCTTAAGTGGCGAGAAATCGAGTTATTTTTATTCATCCATCTCTTTCATTCTGGTGCTGGTTCTTTTACATACATAACGATGATTTTCCCGGACTTCTTCGTCGTTAAATACTTTATTACATTCCAAACACTGATATCCAGCATGAACCCATTTCTTATTTTTCAGATGAAATATTTTACTCATGCGTACTTCTGGCACATCTTCTTCTTTTTTTGCTTGATGAATCAAAGTTAATTCCCTGCTGTTTGTATTACTGATTGTCTTTTCCAGAGTTGTTCTTTGTTTACCTCTGTTGAAAGGTAACTGGCCGGCCCAATCGACTGACGCCCTGGCTTCATAAACTCTTATTTCTTGATAATCAACTTTTGCCATTTCGTTTTGCTTTTCGCATACTTGCTTTTTGAGCCTCTGACTTTGGTTTGCCTTTTTGTGCTTCACTCATATGCTTTCGATGTTCAAGTGTCTTTGGCACACCTAACTTAGCCATTCTCATTTTCTGTTTTTGTTCTGGGGGTTTGGGAACTCCAGCAAACAGAGACTTTAATATCGCTGTCAGTTTTGCTTTTGTTTCTGGGGGATGAGGGCCGGCGCCCTTTACCCATTCAGTGTGTCCAGGTAGATTCTGAGGTGTCTCACCTGCGGGCATTCGTTTGCCTTTTTTCACGCCGTCTTTGTAGCAATGCCATCTTGTTGATTTGTGTTTCATATAACTATTTAGTTCCTGTTTTTTCCTAATATACGGAATATACGGTTTCCTCTAACATATATACAAATATATATAAAAACACACCTAAAGTGTGCTTTAGCAAAAAACCGTATATTCCGTATATTTGGCGGTTTTTTTGAGAATTTTCTGGGCCAAATATACGGCTTTTTTCCTAATATACGGCAAATATACGGCTCAAAACCGACAAAACCGTATATTTGGCCGATATACGATATACGAATGCTATACGATAACACCCTCCAAATATACGGCGCAGCATCATAATATACGAACCCAATTTGTGTTTTTCCTGTCAAAAATCTCAATAAATCCCTCTTCAACCAAATAATTGATGATAGTTTTCTTATCAGCCAATTTTGACAGACGATAAACATTACTAAATTTTGACAGACTAGAACGAGTCCATTCAGTTTCACCTTTGTCATTTTTCCTATCTAACAATATTTTCTTTAACTTAATGGCATTCTTTACCTCAGTTGATAATTCAGGTTTTGTTTCTAAATCTAAATTTATTCTCTGCGCAATGTAATATTTCATCAGACCAACAGCACAATATGCCTCCTGCTCACCGATATATGTTTTAAACTCGAAAGCAGAAAGAACTGCTGCTAAACGACAAAATTGCTCGTATACCCGTTTCATAAATTCAATGTGATCTTCATATTTTAATTGCGTTGCCTCATTGATAGCCCAGTTACCAAAGTCTTGTGCTATTTGTCTGGCAGTTTGATCAAAATGTAATATTGGCAAAAACAACTCATTTTTTGGTGTAGAATCAGGCTTTTCAGGCTTTGCGTTTATCAGAGTATGCCTAAGTTTGCTTATTGAAGGTTTTTGCTTTCCGGCTGATTTCAAAAGTTCATAAATTCTATTATTAAATGGTTCTAAACTTTTAACTAAATTGTTTGCGTCTTCCTTCGCATCACTGAAATCAAATAACTTTGCTGGCTGAGGTGCTGCTTGAGTAATCAACATACGATTAGTAATACCTTGCTCTATTGCTGTGTTGTCTTTTAATAACTTAGCAAGGCCGGGCTGTAACATTTCTAATGAAGTGAGTCTGCGATTAGAAAGAATAATACAATCTTCTTGAATACCTGTTTGTCTGGCAACATCTTCTCCAGAATATAATTTACTCTTTGCTGCTACCATTTCCATTTGAGAGTCAGCATTTTTATAAGAATGTCCGCTATATGCGCCTGCTGCATCTGGATTGAAAATACCTATATGAGGCACACCTCTGAACGCATTAAGCAATCCATTATATGTATGAGCCTCTAAAATATATTCAGAAGTGCGAGGATATTCTGGTTCTTTTGGCACTGCTGATGTGAAGGGGGTAGCAGGAACAGCAGGAGCGTTCGGGTCAATTTTAATTGCTGCTTTTATCTCTTTGTCATATCTGCCCTTTTCAATAGCATATTGAGTTCTGGCATCTTTTGTGTTATCAAATTCTTCCTTAACATATTGATTGACTCCCTTCATGACTAATGAAAGAGTTGACGATTTAAGTCCGCCAGATGGCACTAAACACATGAAATAATTGCTTATTGGCTTTTTTTCAAATGCGATTGGGTCTACATCATATAATGCCTGACAAGCAAATGTTGACACACCTAATATACATTGAATCGTTACTTCATCTGGCACACCTGATGCCTTATTAATAGTTTCTATTGCGCTTGCCATAAGGGGTGGCAATAATTGTTTTACTTCTTCTAACATTTTATCTCCAATATTTTTTATCTGAAAAGGGAATTGCTTTGGCATTAGTTATAGATATAAAACCATGCGATTTCCCGTGTTTATAAGTTTTGAGCAATCTGGCATATTCGCCGGGTTTTTGTTCTGGCCAATACATATTCATCATTATTGCTGCTGTAGATGGCCCAACATGTGTTGCTGTGCTAAAAGTTATCTTAATCCATCTATCGTAGTCTAACTTGCTCTCTTTTTGCTTTATCTTCGCTAATATAGCATCAACTTTCATTATCATGTCATCACTTGTATCAGGATCAGGAAGATTAATTATGACTTCTGGTTCTGGTTTTTTGTATGAGAACGCCCATTCAAGTAATTCTATAGGAACTTCTTGTAATGAGGATTGACTTGGTGATATAATCCATTGATAATTGATATCTGGATTAGTCTGATGTTCCGGATGAATGCTGGGAGGCAACACACTTTGAAATCCTGTTGTTAAGTTGCCCCATCTGAATTCAAGTTGTTGATTCTTGCCGTCATCTCCTATTGGTCCAGAAACAGCAAATTTAGTAGGCATATGAGGCCAGATTTCTTTTGGCACTTGAAATCCCATTTGACATCTGCCAGGCTTATTACTTGTCCAGGTAATTGTATTAATAATAGAGAAATCTATTTTAATATGCTCTGTCCAATATTCCCATGCCCATGGACCATCGAAATCAATGGCAAGAAGGCCATTGCTGGCCTCCCCTAAAATTACTCCGATGTTGTCCTCGTCTGGTATCTGATCTAATGTTAACAAATTCTTTTGCCAATTAGTTCCGATTGGCTTCTTGTCACCTCGTTTTATACGACAGAAACGCCAATCTGGTAATAATAAAAGTTCTTTATCTTTCATAATTTGCTAATCATAATCATTAAACTTAATTCACGAATCGCTTTTTCCAAATAAGAAATAATTTCCAATCGCTCCATCTCCTCTTGCTCATATTTCGTTATTGCTACCTCTACTTTTATCTTTGCTTTAGATATATCTTCATCAGACAAAATGATCCTGCCACAATTTTCAAGTTTGGTGCGCATTTGGTAAAGATCATACCGTCTGGCAGTTCCGTTATTAAGTCGATCAATCTTACATTGAATCTGTCTTATATAATCAACAATTTCTCCTTTGCCATTACCAATAATCTTTTCTAAAATTTCTTTCATTGCTTTTCCTTTCATTTGTATAGCGTAGCAATTGTCATCAGTTTCTCAAACTGATCTTTTACCGAAGCATTTGACTGACTGATAAGCATCAGAGTCATATACTGATTCCAGTTCTTTACGAAACGCTCATATTCACTTTCGGGCATTTCAATAGCGATAATTTTTTCTTCTTCCAAAGATACCGTACATGTTCGTTCATTAAGTCCCAAATCTTTATAAACAATAATTGGTTCATATTGTCTACGATGTCCAGTGTCTTTGAGTTTACAATTATACAGCAATCTGAATTTATCAGGTAGTTCCATGTTCATTCTCCAAATTAATTTTGTCAATAATAGAATCTATTATTTCATCCCACATTGCGTAGAGATTGTGATCGCCAAGGCGGCGATAGTGTTCCCGGAAACCAATTGCGTTTTCCAGATCAGTAAGTAGTTTAATCATTTTCATTTCCTTTATGTTCCCTTTGTCTGTCAATCTTCTCGCCTGAGATGAAGCCCGGGAGGCGAGGCCCGGGACTTCGTTTGACATGAAAGGATATACAGACCGTCAAAAGCCTGCTCTGTATTTATCACTTGTAAACGAAACTAATAAAAAATCAGCGTATTTCCCATCTTTCTTGCTTTTACCCTTAGTTAAATAGATAATGAATGAAAGGAAATAGCAATGAAATTCAAAATAAAGAAATACAAATTCATATTCATACCAGATCGAAATCATCTTCCGCAAGATGATATCTATGTATTCGCCAATAAGTCATCTGACGAATTATGTAATTTATCCAAACGAAAGATAAGTTACTTATTCGCTCCACACATGGACCCGGGTGATAAAAGACTTTATTCTCTCACCGCAAAGTTTTCAGAAGCCGAAGCAAGTCAATTATTGTTGAAGTTTTTAGAAGAACGCTTTAAAGATAGCCAAAATGAAAAAAGACGATTAAAAACGTGGAACGGCGAGTCCCTAACCGTATATTCACGACTTCGCGGCTGGCATCGACATGACAGACAAACAATTATAGATACTGTCAATCAAGAATATGATCAGGCACACCGCCGAGTCAAAATCTGGCGTAAAAAAGTAGAGGAGATTTTAAAATCTCCAGAATATATGTGGGAGTTATTATCACAATGACCGAAAAAGTAAAATGTTACAACATCAAACGAATTACTGAGTTACTGAACAAAAGCACTAACCCAGCGGCAAGTCTTAAAGAGTATATGAAATTAAGAGAATACTCCGAAACATTTCAGCCACCTTACTGTCGTTTTACATCTGGACCGGTAAAAAGACCTGAATGGTATATCAGAGCAACACCTGAAGTTGACGCATTCATGAAAGTCCATAACTTATGGGCCGTATTACGAGGGATCCCTCCAGTCAAACCGGGATACAAAAAATACGATAAGGTAAAAGCAGCGACCGATTCATTATGGGAAGAAATAGATTCATTATGGGAAGAATCAGATTAATTCTGCTTCTGCGATTCTTCTTCGGACCAGACCGGGTAATATCTTTCCACCGCCCCTGGTCCACTTCAGAAGTTCTAATTTAGCGCCGGCCCAATCCTGATCGTTGATCTTTTTACGAAGTGTTGACGCCTGTAGATTGCCAAGTCCCAGATTGTATGAAAAATCGCTAATAGCGCATAACTTTCTGTCATCTGTCACTAAAATCGGACAAAGCGCAATGGTGCCGATGACGAACTTTTGAACATCTGCCTTCATTCTTTCCTCGCATTGTTCTTTGGTCCATGCGATTCCTTCGATTACACCTTGACCTGTCGTTCCATATCCAACGGTTAATACGCCGGCGGGACAATAATAGGGAATTAATTTCAGCCCTTCGAATTCTCTGATTAATTCGTAAAGAGGTTCAAGATTGTGTGTCATTAGTAGATGGTGGCTTTAGTTTCATTCCACCACCAATTGACACAAGTAAAGCACCAATACCGGCAGAGAAGTTCAATATATCAAAAGTTCCCAGATGTATCACAGTATACGCCTGAAATATAAAAGCCATGAATATGCTGACGGTGCCAAGAACAGGCACCACATCATAATTGACACCATCAGCCTCAGTCAGAATATGTTTTAGAAAGTTCATTTGTCCTGCTTATGTTCTAACTTTTCCATCAATCTTAACAACATTTCTTTTATCTCTTTGATATCAGATTTATAATCATCACGCATAACATATTCTCTGGGAAGTTCTTCGCGTAACTTAGCAAGATCGGCTTTGAGTTCTTTTACGGCAGACCACATTTCGCGGGCAAACCAGCCAGAGACTGATGAGAAGATAATTAGGACGATGTTTATTATTGATTGTGTATCCATGATGTATTTACTTCCTATACAGCCGAGTTATCAAACACATACGACCAACGAGAATTATCAGTATCCCAATAAGCAAGTTTGCCGCCGTTATTTGATACTGATGCCATCTGTCCTATTGATCCGGTAATCGCCGTCAAATCAGTTGATGCGAACGCAGCATATTTAATAAAGCCACCTGAATTAACAGAAACATTATTAGCCGTTACATTACCATCCATTGTAATAGTGGGATAGTTAATTGTTAATCTTGAGGCAGTATTAAAAGAATCAAACCGTGTATCTACTGGAACATTACCGGCCCCATCATTGCTAATAGCCTGCACTGTCATCGATGCTGTTTGTATATAAGAATTCCCTGCATCACCGTATGCTAAAAACGATTGAGAAGTAATCGTATCGCTCGGTTGAATAGGTAATGGTGATGATTCTGTCCCTCTTGCTCTAAAGAAGGTATATGGATTTATATAGTCTGTGGTATTTTCATATGTCCAGAAACTAAATGTCGGGGCACCAGTATGGCCCCAGTTATCATATATGCCATGATAATAAGTGTTTCTTGCCGTAAATTCACATGGGAACCCTGTATTAGAACCATTAATAGCGAATGCTGGATTAGAATTACCATCATTATTAAGTGAAAGTTCATTGATTGAAGAATCATATTTCACACCCGGCGATCCACCAAATGACCCGGCGTTATTAAATTGAACTTGAGTATTGCTACCGCCGGGTGTGCCACTACCTCCGCCTACTCCCCAAGTGCCATCGCCTTTAAGAACATTCGACGCGTCACCATCTAGATTTATAGTGGCGATATTACCTAATCCTGATATATTGGCTGCAGCGATATTGCTCAATCCACCGCCATCGCCATTATATACGCCAGGTATTGTTAGATTACCGGCGCCATCAAAAGTATAAATGAATGAAGTGGTATTATTTGTTGTCTGAATTGTCATATCAGTGGGAACCTTTCCACCGGATACAATTGAGCCATATGTAGTATTAACTTTGGCGGTAATTGCACCACAAGTAGTATAACCAGATCCATTATATGGAGCAAATATTAATTGTCCAATAACATCATTATTTTGAACTGCTGTGGGAATTAAATAAGTGCCGCGATTTCTTAAAAAACCATTAACTGCACCAGAACCACTACCATCAGTATTTGCGCCACACGAATATGCGAAGTACCCGGGATTAGGCACTGAAGTATTTCCACCATTATTAGTTGGTGTTATGACAGCAATTTGTCCAGTTGGAGTAAATATATATTGAGTATATGCCGATCCTGTGGTGCTCTGAGCATTTCCATATGGATGACCTAATATTACTGTCATCTGACCAGGTGTCCATGCTACATTCGAATATTGAAAGTTCGCATTCGCCGCCTGTGTAGCAGTAAAAACTAATCCACCTGCACGCGGATATGTATTTCCATTATATACATGTGTCTGTAATCTCATTATATGATCAGAGTTTGCCGCAGGCAATGGCGTTGTTGCGTTACCACGTGATTTGATGAAAGTGATATTTTCAGATTGGACATTGCTTGATTGAGAACCATAATCATTGATAGTAATCATAGCCAGATTACCACCGGCCAATCCAACGATGTTACCTGCTGGAGTAACCTGAATTGTCGGGCGCCTTACATTACCATCATTAACCGTTAAAGTAGTGAGATTACCAACTGATGTGATATTACCTTGACTTGCTATTGTAACATTACCCGCGTAACTGGCGTAATTGGCCGAAGTAACTGCACCACTTACATTAGCACCTGCTACCGCATTTGCTGTTCCCGCATATGTTGCGTAATTGATTGTTCCAGAGATATTACCGGCTGCTACTGAGTTGGCTGAATCAGCGATATTGGCATGATTAGCACCAGATACATCACCTGATACATTAGCACCTGCTACTGAGTTGGCTGTTGAAGCATAAGTAGCAAGACCAACTGCACCACTGACATTTGCTCCATCTACGGAATAAGCGACACCAGCATCAGTAGCAAATGCGGCATTTGCGACTTCAGATATATTAGCGCCATTAAGATTATTAAGCCCAGCACCAGTTCCAGAGAAATTGGTGGCAACAACATCACCAATTACAGTCAGAACATTAGCATCGTAATCGAACTGAAACGCATCGCTTGCTCCTGCACTGCCTTCTTGATTATACAAAACTGATGTATTAGCACCAGGAACAACAAGATTACCACTGATATTACCGACAACATTACCAATAAAGAACGGTGCTGTGATATTACCTGTGCTATGTAACGAGGACAAAGTGCCAACAGAAGTGATATTTGGTTGTGCTGCTGTTGTAACAGTATTCGCCGTATTTGCCGTATTTGCTGATGTGGCATGATTAGCATTAGCAACATTACCAACTATATTAGTTGCTGAAATATTTGTTATACCAGATCCATTGCCTGAAAAATGAGTAGCCGACAATGTATTCGTTGAGGTATCAAATGTTAAATTTGCTGATGCTCCAAAACTTGAATTATTGTTAAATTGAATCTGCGAATTAGATCCGGCAACAGGAATTAATGTAGATTTGATGCTAATTGGGTTACCATCAGCATCTACATTAACTGTCTGATAAAAATTACTATTAATTTGACCGCGTGTTGTCATAATTTTGCCTTATAAATTTTGTTTTACCCAAGTTACATCAGTGCTGGTAGTAAAGGAACTGGTAACTGTAGTAAGAGGATATGATGGATTTGAATATACATCAACTATTGCCGAAGGATTTCTTACTAACGATCCAGCAGTAGTTGTTGTGCTTCCGGCCGTATATGTATATGTATACGATCCTATTGTCCAGGGTCCTAATAAACTTCCATCAGCAGGTAATGCGTTTATCATTCCATTACTAACATCTGCTCTGCCAAACATATATAAAAATATCGAATATCTAAGATTTGATCCCGCCGCAAGTCCAGTTCCGCCCCCAGTAATTGCTAAATTTCTGGTATAAATTACATTACCAGAATAATCTAGTAAAACACAGACTGTCGAGGTAGATCCAGCATTCGTGCCATAAACATATATTCCTTCAGATGCTAATAATATACTGTTTGACACTTCCATCATACTTAAATTCTTCTGCCAGTTAATGGTGGATCCTGACATTGATATTATATATCCGGTTTTACTGGAGCCAGTTAATGTAGCAGATCCTACCATATAATCTATTGCTACTGTTGATTTACAATCATTAAATGATACATTTTCAGCCGTAGAAGAGGTAGAATTTCCATCTGTCACCATAATTGCTGAATTAACCAGAGGTGAAAGTATTCCGCCGCTATATAATGAGAATGTATAAACTATACCTCTACTAGCAGGATGTGGCACGGCTGTCTTAACTAATAAAGTTCCACATATGGTTATTCTTGATGATGAAATAGAGACACCTGTGATATCTGATATCTCATAATTGGTTAAACTCGTACATTTAGTATTTTGTATTCTTACTCCAGCAGAACTTATTACGGCTATTTTCAATGATGAGGTATCTGAAATATATTTTGGTTGTCGACCAACCAAATATATTAAGCCAGTCGTATTATCATATGCTATATGATTATAGTATACAGGCACAGGGAAAGATGGATCTCCCCACTCATCTAAGAAAGATCTCGTCCAAGTACAATTGAGAGTATTAGATGAAATACTAAATTTCCAAACTACATTATAAGTGTGATTAATCGGAGACTCGTTAAAAAAATGACCTATCAAATAAATATTATTTGAACTATCAATAGTCAGCGAAACAAAAACTATAGGTCCTGCAACAAATGATAAAGATTCTTGCTTTAATAAAATTCCATCAGAAGAAAATAACATTATGTGTGGGACACCAGATACTGATCCTACTATAACCATTTGACCAGTTGAAGTAATCACACTTTGTTGATAAGCGCCTCCAGCGCCAGCATTTGTTAGTCCAGAATAATAACTTCCAGTAATAGAAGCATTATGTCCAGTTAATCCATTTGGGGATAAACTTGCGAAACGACTTAATAACATTATGTAGTTGTCCCTCTGTTACCAATTACAGTGAAAACATTCGATGCCGATTTAATTATAGTAAACACATAACAATCCAGACCTGTAGTTGCTGGTATGGGAGTTGATCCTTGCCAATGAACTGTTTGCGCTGTTCCATCTATTTGAATGGTGTTGATTACATAACCAGGAGTGGTATGATTAACAATAATAATACCAATTGTCATGCTTTGACCAATACTCAACAACCCATTCATCGTCACAATCGAACTACCCCTGAAATTTATTGTTGTGTTTTGGGCAATAGGAAGATTAAAGAAATAAATGGTCGAAGTCAATACATCGATGATTTGTGTTGCTGTTGGACTTGAAGAAACAATATTTACTGGTTCTGCTACTGTCTTTGCTGATCCTTGAACCACAGTTATAATACTTGGGCTTAAAGTGCCGGCATAAGAAGGCATAAAAGAATTAACATTGCTGTTAGAATATGTTCCCGGGAATGTCCAATCCGAGCCATTGGCATATTGAAGGTTATCAGTTCTGACAACATTAGCCGCCGCATTCCCCACAACTGTAAGATTTACAAGCGACCCAGTAGATGTGATATTTGGTTGTGCTGCGGTATAAACAGTGCCGGCAACTAACGCATTTGCGACTTGCCCACTAACATTCGCTCCTGCTACAGAGTTTGCTGCTGTAGCATATGCGACAGCACCACTGACATTAGCACCTGCGACAGCATTCGCTGTAGTCGCGTAAGTAGCAAGATTGACAGCACCTGTTACATTCGCGCCGGCAACTGAATTTGCTGTAGTCGCGTAAGTAGCAAGATTAATGGCACCTGTTACATTCGCGCCGGCAACAGAGTTTGCTGTAGTTGCGTATGCGACAGCACCACTGACATTAGCACCTGCGACAGCATTCGCTGTAGTTGCGTATGCGACAGCACCACTGACATTAGCACCTGCGACAGCATTTGCTGTTGTGGCGTATGTGACAGCACCACTTACATTCGCGCCTGCAACTGAATTTGCTGTTGTGGCGTATGTGACAGCACCACTTACATTCGCTCCGGCAACAGAATTAGCAATCGCAGCATATGATACCTGCCCACTTACATTAGCACCTGCGACCGAATTCGCCGTTGTGGCGAAATTTGCTAAATTTACAGTTCCTGTAATATTAGCAGCACTGACTGAATTTGCCACATCAGCAATGTTAGCGTGATTAGATCCAGAAACATCACCACTGACATTAGCGCCGGCGACAGAGTTAGCAAACGCGGCATAATTAACTTGCCCATTTACATTCGGACCTGCTAAATTAGTCAATCCGGCGCCATTACCAGAAATATAATATACAGAAAGTTGCTTATATGTCTTATTGAAAGTTAAGCCGCTGTCGCCGCCAAACACACCACCATCATTGAATTGAACATATGTGTTAGATCCGCCCGGTGAACCACCATTACCTCCACCACTGACGGCGGACCAACTCAAGTTACCTGATCCATCAGTTTTGAGATAGTAATTTGCGAAACCACCACCAATTTTAACATTGCTTACGTCATTTAAATTACTGGTTCCAGATACCGCGACGGAAGTCAACGTGCCAAGATGCGTGATATTAGGCTGATTGCTATTAACAACATTTCCGGCATAATTTGCGTAATTAGCAACATTGGCCGAATCAGCAATAGTAGCATGAGAAGCATTTGCCACATAACCAAGAACATTAGCACCAACAACAGCATTCGCGGTGTCAGCAACAGTAGCATGAGTTGCGAATGAAATCGCGCCGGTAATATTTGCTGCTGTAATATTGCTGATATTACCGCCGTCACCAAATAGATAATTCGCATGAACAGCGTTACTTACCACATTACTCGATGTGATATTACCGATTATGTTACCAACACTCAATAACTGACCACCAGTATGATATGTAAAATTGTTATCTCCGGCGAAAACTGATCCGCCATTGAACTGAATATCATATGTCGATCCAGCAGGCGGAGTCACACTTCCTGTGCTGGCATCACTTGCCAAAATATCAATTGTGTCACCTGCATTTAGCAACAGATTAACTTGAACTGTTGTGTCGTTTGTTTTTACGAAATAAGCAGGCTCGATATTAACGCCGTTTTTAAACAGATTAATATAAGTGTTTGATCCATACGAGTTAATATATGAATTACTGAATGACTGGTTATTTGCTGTAGTTCCAACATCGAAGTGAATATATGGAGTAGGAGTCGGCGGAGTTACGATTGATTGCTCAATCCAACTTAGATTACCTGATCCATCAGTAGATAACACATAATTTAATATACCACCCTCAATATGAACATTTGATACATCTCCGAGATTACTCTCTCCGGTTACATTAAGATCAGTTCCGACATTGATATTACCACTTGCCGAAATAGAACTATTGCTATAAATTGTTCCATTTGCTTTGATATTCTCAACTGTATTTCCACCATCTGTTCCGACATTCAAAAATGCCTCGACATTGCTGTTTCCATACGGCAATTGAGGTATAATATCGCCGCCACTTGAGTTATATAAAGTGGTAAAGTTATTTGAATTAACGCCTGTTGCTGCCGCAAGTGATGTATATAGGCTTGTTGTAGTTGCCATATCAGTTTCCTATTTTATGTTATATTGGCGATATTGTCTTGGTTGCCATACTGAAGTCAAACGAGTATGACCGCCACTCCACTTACCTAAATTATTCTGATCTTCGATAACATTCCAGGCAGCATCAAACTTTGCCTGATAAACGGCCGCGTCTTGAGCATTATGTCGTTTAATATAATATTCTCTTAATGTTCCATATACATATCCTTCTGGGAATGTTGCTAAAACCGCATTAGTTTGAACAGTTACCAGTGGATCATCAGTTGGACTGAATAACAAAGGCCATGCTTTGTAATAATACATGTTGATCAAGTCTCCGGCACCTACATATGGTAGAAATTCGTATTCTTGACCTACTTCTGAAAACTTACCACGAATAACAGCGGGAACATTAACTGGTTGTAGATACAACTGAGCGATCATTCCCTGAGTGATAATGTCCCTGTCACCAATTCGATCATATACGAGCCAAGGACCAGTTTGACTTGTATTGTTACTATTTGCTGTTTGAAATGTAAGTAAACCGCTTACATCTGATGTGTTATCTGCTGATAATGTAAACACATCAGATCCAGGTCCAGGAAATCCAGTGATAGTTGCGCCACTGGCAATACCACTTCCATAGACTATCATTCCAACAGATAAACTTTTAGCAGGAGTAGTTGACAGCGTAATTGTATTATCACCAACCGATCCAGTTCCTTGTGCTGTAGTCAAATATTGAGCGCCTTGTTTGAAAAACAAGATTGGCTTATTCATGTCGCCAGGAATAGGAATCCGACCATTTTGATTGGCCACACCGATATTGATCGGATCATATGGATCGCATCGCAATGCCGGAAGTTCGATATTACGCATCGACATTTCAGCCATGAAGATACATTTTTTAATTTCGGCGCTATTTGCTGACCCAGTAAAGTCTTTGATGAAAGTAACTAAATCATCTGCTGTTGGTATTGTAAACATTTTATTCCTCTTAACCTGTTCTGTTTGGGTATGATACTGCTACCGGAATCGGTAATTTACCACCCGGATAACAGATATACTGCGGGTATTCCTGTTGAACCACTCTGTAAAATTGCGCCTTCAAAACTCTGTCTTGTTTGATCGCATTCCAGGGCATACCACCAAAAT
>Ga0304729_1000288_pt1 | contig 37261 bp, 56 predicted proteins | sample C_131016_MF_Meta_FD_190475 | JGI IMG/M metagenome (GOLD analysis project Ga0304729, IMG submission 190475) | Freshwater microbial communities from Lake Croche, Canada to study carbon cycling - C_131016_MF_MetaG (v2) (version 2) | ecosystem: Environmental > Aquatic > Freshwater > Lake | place... | reverse complement strand
TACCAGTTCCACGACCAAAAGCAAGCATTACTTTTCAACCTTGCCTGAACCGCCACAATCCCTACAAGGCTCCTTACCCACCTCAGAGCCGTAATCCTGCCTACCAGTACCAATACAGCCCCTACAAGGCTCCAAAAGGCTCCTGACCACCTCTGAAGGCAGAACAGCGTTATCAGCCCACCTATGCCCCCTCAGCCAAGAAGCAGGGTACGGAATGAACTTTGGATCAAGCCAGCCAGCCTTAGCCATTTCAACAGACGCAACCAACACCGACACATCAGGGCGAACCTTCACAGTTTGCTTCCATGCCTTACGAGCATCACCAATGCCCACCTTGCGCGGATAGACAGACCAAAACTCATCAAAGCCGTCAGGCGCGTGAGTAAGAGATATATCTCTACTCTTCTCTTCTCTACTCTTCTCTTCCATTGGGGTCGTAGCATCAGACCCACTAGGTAACCCATTGGGTGACCCATCATTATTGCAGTAAGTACAAGATGAGTCAGCCTTAACAGCGTGGTAACGCTTGTGCGCATTAAAGCGACCTTGCTCACGCTTTGCTTCAACCCTGCCAGAATCTTCTTGCCATTCATGCCAATTAGTAATCATCACACCATCATCAACATGACTCCACAAACCAGCATCTAGCAACTCTTGAATCAATGGTGAGTGATCACCCAAATCAAAAGCAAGTCGCGCACCAGCCTTCAACGACAACACACCCGTGTTCTCAGTCTTGGCAAAAGAAATAGAACGCACATACAGCAACTCGGCAAGTGGCGACACCAAATCAAACTTCGGGTTGTCGTAATAGTTCACAGCCAACTTTGCCCACAAACCTTTGTTCTGTGTCGTTGGGTTTGTAGAATTATTCATGTTCAACTCCTTGATAGTTGTTCCGACCCCCTGCCGTTTCTGCGGTGAGGGGGTCACTTATTTATTAAGACTCTACGCCTAGATCGCCGTAAGTAGTCACAAAATCTGAAAGCAACATCAAAACAATTCCATCCTGCGTACCATCAGGCATCGCAACCATCATAAATGGTCGCCAATCACCATACGGTCTAGCCGCTTCCGACTGCCCCCTTGCATCTTCAAACCGTGTAGCAATCGGTTGAATCTGTTTGCCTGCTTTCATTTCAACACGACACTTACCGCCCCACAATTCTTCATGCCTACTGTTCACACCCGTGATCCCTAACTTTTTACGAGCCACACGCGCCTTACCGTCACCCTTCGCACGGTTGCGTTTACCCATACAGCGTTTGCATTTACACCCACGCACATGACCTTCAGGGCGTTTCAATGGTGTACCAAACAGTTCACAGCCACACGCACATTCAGCCTTCGGTTTCAAATTAGATTCCATCATTCACTCTCTTAGGGTACGGCTTTATCAAATGTTCAAGAGCCGCCAGATGCGTTCTCTTAACCAATCGTGAACCACGAAAAGCAAAGTACCGACCCTTATTAAATTGTTTAACAAACTCAGCATGAGGAAAACGCTTCAACACTTCTTCCTTCTTTTGAGTTCCAATCATCTTACGCAACGACCGTTCACCAACAAGTTTGCCGTTAATCATCCACGCATCACGATTAGCCTCACGCATAGCCCCCACATAATAAAACCCACACGCCTGATAAATGGTTCCTATCTCGCCAGCCGCAGGATCAACCGTGCAAGTAACAACCTCATATTTATCGGGAAGCATTCGCATAGATTGACGAATCAATTTAGAAGCAGAATGTTCATGCGCCCAATGAACACACGCACCACGAGACAACAAAATCATTTTGTTTGTGTAACCAAACTTGTCCCACACACCAAGATTTTCTGAATACTCCGTTGAATACACAACAACACCAGCACACAAATGATCATAAAAAATACCAAAACATTTAATTACAGCGGCAGGCATAGAGCCAAGCCATTCGTATTTCATAATGATTTCTTTTGCAGTTCCATACGAGACTTCACGAACAACGGCGTTACTGATGTCGCAATTAACGGACTGGTAATCATCTTCAAACAAACGCCAATCGGTTGTATCTCCTGATGCTTCGCGCTCACGAATGATCCGCTGGTGCGCTTTCACAGCGGTTTCCACCTCATTTGGCTCTCCCTTAAAGTGTGACGCTCCATAGGAGTCAACCCACCAAACATTCCATAGTTGTCATTGTCGCGATACAAAGTGGAATCCAAACACTCACGCTGAACAACACAATCCTTACAAACACGGCGCGGTTCTGCATACTCATTATGTTTCGGATAAAACACATTCACATTCATTCCACGACACGAAGCCATTTCATACCAGTTCATCATGGTACCAACGCTCTCCCCACACCAACGCAGGATGTGTACCGCCACGAATCGCGTAACGATCCGCTTCGTACGGAGTGAAACAAACACCACGCCGAAGCCACGCCGCGACCGTATAGCGCGTCACACCAATCATGCTGGCAAGAACAACCGCGTTCGGTTGACCAATAGCCAATACTAAATCCCGTGCTGGAAAAGGTCTGCTCTTAGAAGGTCGCACAGAACAAAACTGTCTTGTCTCATCAATGTGCGGTTCGTGGTATTCCAACTGCAACAACACAAACTTATTTGCGTAGATGCAGTCAGAACACCGACAACCAGACTGAAAACGACTATTAGTTCCGTGTTCCCTAGTCTCGGTCACGACTCCACCTAAGAGACACACCAGCCTCATCAGCAACAAGAACAGGCGTGGTGCGCTTCTCGCCTTCTTTGTTTGTGTACTCATCAGTCTTGATACGACCCGACACCATGACACGATCACCCTTTTGCACATTTGCCGCAAGGTTCTCAGCAAGAGAATCCCACGCTTCAACTTTCTGCCAAGTTGTAATTACTTCTTCACCCTTTTTGCTTTTCATCGCAATGCTGAAAGACACAACGGCTTTACCGCTTTGTGTGTAACGCAATTCAATTTCTGTGGAGTTTCCACACGCAACCATGTTGTTCATTTTATTTGTTCCTTATATTGATTGAGGATGTTTTCTAGAAGTGCAACATCAAGCGGTGTACCACCTGAAGCCACAACTCTTTCAGCCGCATCCAAAACGGCAGAAATCATTTGCTTTTGTTTAGAGCCTGTACGCACAGGTTCATCATGTCGTTCCGCATCAGGGAACATATCTCGCAGTTCATGGTGCTAGTACACCTGACAATGCTGGCGTGTTTCGTTTGTTACAAACACCAACGCAAGTTTGTGCAGATTACTGAGCGCACCAGATGACGCACCGTGGTTAGTACCCAACCAAGAATCAACATCTTTATAGGTGACACCGACCCTTCCGCTTTTGCGGATCAACTCCAACACCGATTCAAGGTTGGTAGTTTTTCTGCTTTTGCTTGTGGGTCTATCAACCGAACCTTGCGTACCGTTATAGAAACCTTCCATCACTTACCAGCCAATGCTGGAATCAAAACACGAACTTCATCAGCGTTAATGTCATTCAACGATTTGATCTCGCGCTTCAAAATGTCCCCAATCACCACTAACGGTATTTCGCCAGCAAACTTTTCTGCCACTTGTTTCTGCACCCAAGTCTGTTGGGCTTTCGTCAACGCTACAGGACTGATGTTCTCGTGAACATTTGGTTTTGTCTTTGTTGCTTTCAGTTCTTTTGTTTGCACAGTTGGTTCTGATCGTGTTGGTTCCACTCGTGGTGAACGCTCATAACTATCCGCATCAGGATCACTCTCATCCGTAGGCAAACACAACGCCTGAAGCAACGCAGTACGGAACGCCACACTCATAGCCTTTGCTGTTGCCTTGTCACCGCTATCCATGCTTTCAGCCGCGACCGTAGCCGACACGCTGGAACCATCCGAAGCGTAAAAAGTGTATTCAACCGTGACCCGTGCGTGTCCCTGTTGTGTTTGGTTCTTGCCGACTGTGACGGTTTCATAAATTGAATCCAGCACTCGTGGTACCACCACAACATTGTTAGCGCGTAACGCTGGTGATACAGCGTTCACAACCGCGTCAATGCCACGAAAGTTGAACCCCTGATGTTGATTGCGTTCCTTTTTAGAAACACCGCCGACTGCTTCCATAACAGCCGACATTGCTTTAATAATTTCCATTTCTTAATCTCCCAATGATGATTTCAGGACACGGGTTGTGCCTGCTTGTTTTTTGTATTCCACGGCTAACTCAGGATGTTCCTGCTCTAACCGTTTCGTATCCCACCTAGAACCCGTGCTACGGGCTTTGTAGGAAACGATCTGTTGTCCGTCAACGATGCCAACTTCGGCTTCACCAAGAAGCGCACAAAGGGCATCACGAGCAGATTGTTCATTTGCTTCTGCTTCGTCACGCGCTGATTTAGCGGATTGCCATTGAGTCACAAGAGTGATCCCAATAGAGCCAAGTTCTTTGATTCCATGAGGAGAAGGGTACAGCGACTTCACATTATCTTCCGTGATGATCGCACCAGCAGGTAGTTCATGGCTGTCAAGAGAGTCACCAACGCTGTCGGCAGTTGCCAGCAGTTCAGCAATGTCGTTCTCTGCACGATGACGGTACACAACCCAATGCTGAGGCGTTGCAAGTCTCATACGCATATCTAAGATCACAAAGATCACTTCAACGGCTGATGGGCAACACGCAAGTTGCGCGACTGCTTGCCAGTAAAACTCCAACGGCATTTGATCATCGCACGAATACCAAGTTGAAGTTTTGGCTTCAACGATTGTTTCACCGTCACCTGTAATGGCATCCAGCGTGGCAATCATGCGACCGTGTGAATACATCTCATCTGGTGTTGTTAAAGGAACACCTAAAACTTGTGATGCGTATTCAATCAACGCAGGTTCAAGAATGTGACCGCGCATCATGGCTTCGTTTTGTTCTTTGATTTCTGGTGTTGACCATTTTTGTATCGCAAGATCGGTAATGGTTCTGTATTTGGATACACCCATAAGTACGGGTGCTTCGGATGCTCCGAATCGTGTGCGGTTGTTTTCGTCTTTGTGTCGCAGTTGCAACCATTCAAGACTTCCGTGTGCTGGTTTGTTGTGTGTTCCCATCATGTGTTCCTTAGTAGTGGCTTCTTGATTTACGAATGTACTGAGGGGGTGTGTCACGGAACTGGCGTATCCAGTTTCGGTAGCCCCCAACAAATACCGCGATTAAGTAGGAGCCGATAAAGCCACCCCACAAGATCAGATTGATGATTGCGTAATCACTCATTGTGTGACCTGCTCTCTTGCGCCGACACTTACTGCCATTGAGTAGTTACCAAGTGGGTAGCAATACTCGCGACCGTCACGCACTTTTATTCCTACGCGCTTTGTGTCGTTGTAATACTGAAGTGTTACAAACTTTGCTGTACGGCTGATGACTGTGAATCGGAAGATGCAGTCGTAGTCGCCAAGTGATCGTGCTGATAGTTGTTCGCCTTCGGTGAAGCGAATGATGTTTGTTGTGTACTCGCTCATTACTTCACATCCATTGTTACTAGACCATTGATGTGTTGAACTGTGTAGCCCTGATCTGCTGGTGTCATTTCTAGTACCGCACTTTTGCGAACTTCAAATGAAGCGATGTAGTTAGGAGCCTTTGAGCAAGGAGTAATGATTGCTGTGGTTCCTTGAAAACCATTTGGAAAAGAAACCTTGATAATTTCTCCGCATCCGCAATGGCAGAAATAGTTGTGAGTGGATGTTGCTGTGTTGGTGTTTTGTTCCATGTCTCTATTTAATCAGCACTTGTCAACAAAAGCAAGTGTTTCTTTTCAAGGTCGGGAAACCCTTGCTGTATAAGGGTTTGCGAAATGACTTGCGCATCCTGACAAGTTGTGCTTAGAATGAGTACATGGAAACATTCACACACAAAAACAATCAATACACAATCGTGGAAATCAAAACCCACACCGACAACTTTCGCACACAACTCGGATGGACACACTTCGCGGCAGTCAAACGACCAAACGGAAAAAAGATTTACTACACAAACTTGCTCATTGAGAACAACACAGTTCTTCAAGCCAACATCATCTTGTAAGAAAGGAACACACGATGACAACCACAACAACAAAACAAGTTCGTTGGAAATGCCCAACCTGCGATCACGGACTACTAGCACCATCACGACCACGCATGAACGACATACGCCGTTACTGCTTACCATGCTCATCAAAACAAGGAACACTTGTTATGCGAGTTGCACCAGCATTAGAAAAGAAACGCGAAGCATCAAAAGAAAAGTCAGCAATCAAAACAAAAACAAAACGCGCTAAAGTTTCTACACAAACAAAAGCGGTGCGTGACGAACAAAAGAAAATCAAACAACGCGATGCAATCTTTCAAAAAGAAGCAGAACGCCTTTGGGAATTGTTCGGCGCACACTCACACCGACCAATGCCAAAACTTAGAATTGTTTATACTCGTCAAAAGCGTGGCGAGTCAGGATGGTGTGATGGTGCAACAGCAACAATCCGTGTGATGCGTGGTCACGAAGGTGGCGTACGCGCATGGGAAGTATTAGCGCACGAACTATGCCACGCCGCATACCGAAGCGTTCACGGCAGAGGAAACGAAGGCGGTCACGGAGAAACCTTCTACAAGATGTTGCGCGATGTAACAGAACGCAGATGGAAAGTACGCATAGACGGATGGCACACAATCAACGGACACACCGCAACATCAAAAGCGTGGGGATACAAAGTGGACAGCATCATTATCAACTCGCTAGAGAAACAAGGGATAGTCGGATTGAAGTTCCCTGCAACGGGATGAACCTCAGACCGAAGGAACTAAACCAACAGCGCGTTCTAACCGTTGGATCACACCAACCAACGCATCTTCCTCAACATGACCACGCGGAACACAACGGCGCAGAAACTCCAAAGCCAACATCACATCATCAACACTCATCTTGCATCTCCATCTTTAGGGGGGACACCAGTTCTATCAAGACACAAACAACGCGTGTCACTTGCAGATTATGTAAGAACAGATTGTGTGAAGAACGGCGAAGCAGTTGCCGCATCAAACCGTGAAGCCACCTTCAACGAAGCAAGCACAGATTGTTTGCAAGCGTCAACCGTAGAAACATCCGACACCGCCAACACACCCAACGCATAATCACCACCAGAACCAATCGCATACAAACCAGAGTCGTCACGCACCCACGCCCAATCGCTACCGATCTCAAACACCACACCATTCACCACCACCAACACAGTTGACCCATGCTCCTCAGCCTGTGAACGCGAACCAGCCATGTACCCCTCAGACTCAAACACTTCACGCAAAGAAGGAATGAACTTGCCAGTCATAAACCGATCCAACTTGATACCCGTCAAACCGTCAGCCTTTGCAGGGTGAAACACATGATGCAAAAGATTGATTGCGCGAACATCACCAGCGGCACCCAACAAGTAACCATTGTTCCGAACAACCTTTGACCAGTTCTTACCAGCATTAAAGACACGCCCACCATCCTCAGCGACACGAGCATCCCACCCCACAACAACCCACCCGTTGCCCTGCACCGCCACAATCGTTGTCACGACTCAATAGCCACTTCAATAATGTTTGCCGCCAACTGCAACGCCGTTTTAGGATGCAACATCAAACCCACCTGTGCTTCGTGTTCAGAGTCGCCAAGAAACACAACGATAGAAGTGGACACACCATCAGGGTTCACTTCTACAAGTCGTTGCACCATGAAGATGTTGTACGGATACAAATCGGTGTCAGCAAAGTTACTGATCTCATCATCTTCATCATCTTCATCCCACGGGTCAATGTTCACCAGCCCTCTTTCTTACGGTCAGCACAATGAATTGGTGCAGTAAAAGTTTTGCCGTGTTCAGGAGTCATAAGAAACAACGCTTGCGAAGGTTCCTCATATCCGAAGTTAGAAGTAAAAGCGTATTCGTCATATCCCTTAGTGGTTCCATTCACCACAAAGTTTGGTGCAAACATCAGCGTGTGCCAATGCCCCAACACCATCAAATCAAACTGCTGATTCACCGCCGCTTGCCGTGCGCGCTTCTTAGCGTCAAGACGCATCACAGGCATGAACGCACCACCAATACCATTACCACCAGACGCTTGATCACCATGAGTAACCATCACACGATGACCGTAAGTAGTAACTATTGTGTCTGGCGATTCCGACACATCAAAGGTAATGCGCTTGTCGTTCTGGAACATTTTTTGGAGAAGTTTTCCTGTGAACCAATCAAAGTTATCTCGTGCGCGGAACTTGCTTCGTGGCTTTCTGGTACGCCTGCTGTGATTCCCAACAACCACAGGCACATGAACCTTGCCAAACTCGTCACCAAGTAAAGAAATACCAGCGGCAAGATGATCAACCCAATGAATAATAGATCCCAAAAGGGTGTCCTCGTTTGTTTGTGTGAGTTCCTCATGGATATCTCCCGAATAAATGTCACCCATTAAAGGACAAACAATTCCGTCATAGTTAATGCCAGTCCAATAGTCCCTTAAAACTTTTGTTGTACCAGTAAAAACATTTGCCAATCGCATTTCAGCAATTTTTCTGCTGTACGCATTCATGCCCAACACTTCTAAAGGTTGCACAACCTCATCCAAATGCAGATCCGACAACAACAACCACGGAGTAGCCCTGTGTTTAGTTGCTTTCTTTGGTGCTGTTAACCAAGTAGGCGGTTCAGAAACTTTGGTAGTTAAACCAAGCATCAAATCCAATTCCTTAGAAACACGGTCAAAAGATTCTTCCGCAATACGCGCACGATCTTTAGCGTCACTTGTTTCGCGTTGTGCCTTTTCAATTTGGCGTTGAAAAGCAAGAAGTTCCAAACGCTCATTATTATTTTCTAGTTCATCTTTGAGCGACACAACGACACGCTTTCATTCTGTGGTTAGAGAAAGTTTCTCGTTTAATACGCCAACCTTTAGCGGTTGCAAGGCGTTCAATGGATGCCGCACTCACATTATGGTCATCAATTATTTCTGTTAGTTCTTTTCGTACTGCTGGTTCTAAAGATTCCAGAAGTTTTCCTACCGAACAGATATTGGTTCTGTGTTCAAACTGTTTCAGTTCTTCTCTCAGGGTTCCCATCTTGGCTCTCCTTATGTGCGTGGTGTGCAACATGATTGTAAAGGTCTAGGCGTACGGCTTTGACATCTTCCCCAACTGTATTCACATCCTTTTGTATGTCTCGCAAGATGCCCATATTGGCGGCGTGTTGTTCTGTGTTGCGTTTATCAAAACGAGACACAAGCCATATAACGATTGGAGAACCAATCAAAGCAACAATGATCGCGGTGAGGTTATTCATCGCCAGCCAAAAGGAATCCGACAAATTGCCCTACAAATGCGCTGATAGAAATCCACAACCCAATCGTGCGCGTATCCCCACTAAGCGTCACTAATACAATGACTGCACCACCCCATGTCCATGCTGAGTCACGAATAAAAGAAGCAAACTTATTCATCTTGTTTCCTTGCTGGCACTATTGGAACTGCCACTAATGCAAGTCCAGTTACGATGATAACTCGTCTTTGCTTAACCGTCACTAGGGAACCGACAGGAACATAACCATCGGTGTGACCGTCATAAACATTTATTGCTGATTCAAATTGTTTTCTGATCTCAACAGGTGCCGATTGCACCGCTTCAACAATCGCGGCTCCCTGTGCATCAGTCAATGTTCCTTGATCAACAGCGTTAAAGATTTCATGTGCTTGTTCTGGTGTGACGCTTGCAATGATGTCTGGATTACTGGAAAGCATTGTTGCTTCTGATTTGCTGATTCCGTCAGACACAATGTTGTCCACGGCTTTTTGGATTTCGGCTTGTGGCAGTTGCGCGGCGTTGGTCAAAAGTTCAACTACGGCTGGTGACACCAACTCTGGCTTGTCTGGTGATGGCAGGGTCGTGGTTGTAGAAGGAATTGTGGTGGTTGTCGTTGTAGGGGGAACGGTAGAAGTCGGCTCTACGGGGCTTACAACGCTTGTGGTGGTACTTCTAGGCGTGGCTGTCGTGGTGGTTTCAGGCTCCGTAGTGGTCGTAGTCGTGCTTGTAGAAGTAGTAGTTTTAGGAGCAAGGGAAGTAGAGGTCGTAGATGTTGATGTGGTGGTTTGTGGTTCTGTCGTTGTCGGCGGCGTTGTTGTCGTTGTCGTTTTCAAAACGGTGGTGGTAGTAGATGTGCTGGTTGTGGTTGGTGCCTGTGTCGTTGTGGTTGTACTTGTGCTGGTGGTTGTCGTAGTCGTTGTTGGTTCTTCAGTCGTAGTAGTCGGCTCAACAACATCACTAGAAAACGCCCACGCAGGAACAACAGCCCAATCCTCATAATCATTATCAAACTGCCAAAACAACATGAAGCAAGTGCCACCCCCGTTTTCGTAAAACCACGCATCCAACTTCAACGGCTTACCAGTAGGCAACACAACACGATCCGAATAATCAACCGAACAACCCTTGTCAGCCCACAAACCAAAGTTGACACCATCAATCGTCACATCAGACCCATCATCCGATGCAATACCAAAACGCACCGACTGAACACCACGCGGAATAGTGATCGCACCCGTGTAATGAATCATAAAAGAATCCCACCCACAATCACCAAACAAGTTCTGCTCGTAATCCCAAGTGTAATTAATCTGCTCATACACACCAGAAGCACATTGCGGATACTCAGTATCAGAACGCAAAGGTGGAACATCAGAAATTGAATACCCAACAGCATCCAACCCCGAACCTATTTGCTGACCATCGGCTTTAGACAAGCCCACCGTCAACCCAATGACCAACACAGAAAGTGCCAGCCATTTACGCATTACTCGTCAAACAACAATTCAAGAAGCAACAACACAAACAAACAAGCACCTGCACCAATGCCAACAAACAAAAACGGACTCATGGCTTCAACGATCTAAATACTTCTTCCCAATGAGCCACATCTTGCTGTTCAACCTCAATATGAATCCAATTAGCAACTGTGCCACCAGCACGATACGAACCAGCATTGTCATCTTTAGTGAAAACTTTTACGCCTTTACTGCCAGCCCCACGACTTGACCTATACCCACGCCCATAGTCTTTATACGAATAGTGATGGCATTCACTTATTAAAAGTTCCTCAGAATGCTGAACAAAATACTCAAACATTGCAGACAACACAGACTGGTCATTACTAGAGATATCAGCCGCGAAACCAGTTCCGTGCGTTGACATCCACTTACCAGCATCAGGATCAGTCACCTTCATGTTCTTAGTTTGATCGTTCTTCATCAACCTAACTTGATAAGTGCCTAGACAAGAAGTTTTCCAACGGGCATGACACAAATCCACGACCTTACGAATAATGTCGGATTCTTTTTTTCCATCAAAACTTGGATAATAGGGATACGGGCGAGCCATAACTATTTATCTTCTCTTGGTACAACACCAATGAACGCTTCAGAGATCTCTGTTTGCGTCAAATTACCGTCAACCGATGCGCGAGCCAAACGCTCAACAACAGTCACACACGCAGACACACCAGCCAGCAACGCCGACTTCACAACAGGAATACCACCAATAATTGAGGCTCCACCAATAATTGCCATAGCGTTGACAATGAAAGTGCTAACGATTCGTTGAGCGATACTGAGTGCGGTATTCATGGGTTCTCCATCTGTAGGGTTGCCCATCCGCTTTACGCAGTCTAATCAGACCAGCGTTCCGATGCCAAACGAGATACCACCAAAGTCAGGTGAAAAACCAGTAGCACGAACAATTCCGTCACCGCCAGTACCAATCGTGGCACCAGTTTGTGAAGAACCATCGCCACCACCAACAACACTAGAAATCGTTGCAGTCGCCGCGGCACCCGATGATGTAGCCACATAAATGTTAGAAGCAACCAAATCCACAGTTGTCAAAAGTTGTCGCCAAGTTCCATACGCCGTAATAGTCCACGCCGCAAAAGTACCCGACCCTGCCGAACCAGTAGCAGTAACAGTCAAAGACACATTCGTAGTAACCGCTGAAACTGTCGCATCAATATAATTCGCAGGAGAAGCCGTTGAATAAATACGCAAACGATCCTGCTTCAAAAAAGAACCAGTATTAGAAGTCAAAAAAGTTAAAGAACCAGACGATGCAACCGTGTTACTAGAAGTAGAAACAATGCCCTGATAGTTGATACCTGACTGCACAATAAAAATATACAAATAACCCGATGAAGCATCAAGAATCATGTCACCCGACTGTGGGTACTGCGGATATTTAGTTGAGTCCACAACAGTAGGAACCGTGAACCGTTTAGATTGCTCCAAACCAGCAATCCGCTTATTCAAATCGTTAAACATCTGCGCCAACGCAGGATCTTGATTTAATACACCCATAACCTTTTCTCCTTAATAAGACGGAATAACAAACGAACCAGAAACAACTTCTGCCGAACCATTATCACCAACAGCAACATCAAACTTAGATAAACGCAAAGCCGTATCAAGAGTGTTAGGGAAACGATCATCGGTTATGCGAATACGAAAAAAGTCACCTAACTGGAAGTCACCAATGTTCGGAGCCACAGGCGTACCAGACACAGTATCGCTAGTAGGGAACCACGATGCGCTTAACACCACAACAGGAATAGACCTAGCGGCTACCTGTCCAGCAGTTAAAGCATCCACCATTCGTGGGTCAGGAACCTGTGTATAAGAATATGTATCTTCCAGCAACGGATAACCCTGACCAAACGATGAAGCCGCTTGGACAGTTGAAATGTATTGACCTTCAGATGAGCCAGCACCAAAACCATACAAACGATTTGTGAGGTTTGCACCATCTTCAGGGTATGCGTATTTCAACATTACCGAAGGGAACTCCAACATTGGGTTGTTGTAGTTAGCCGACACCGCTAGACCCTTACGCGGATAAAACACATTAAAAGTACGAGTGATTGTTTTGTTTGAGTCATACGCACAATCAATAGAAAAATCAAACCCGTACGGTGCCGACTGTTGAGACAACTGTTTAATCACATCAAAGACAACAAGTTTCTGATAGTCATAAGCCACAAACACATTAGGTATTGCCCTACCCATAGCCGTGATCGCAGAAGTATCAATACCAATGTTTCCGTACGGTGCATTGTTCATAGCGTCAAGAATGTATTTAACAATCGTGGACTGGTCAGTACCCGTCACCCATGCTTTAGTTTCAGAGAAACGCCTGCGTTGTAGATACGAATCAAACTCTCGCGCACCTAGCGACATTGTTTGTGACAGCGAATCATACTGGCGTGACCAGATGACACCGCCCCATACGATTGCACCGTCACGCTCAACATACAAACCCACTTTGGCAGGGGTTGTTACATAGTCAAGTGTGAACTGGTTAGAAGCATTGTAGGTACCCAAGACATTTGTGATGCGGCTGTCGGACAGCATCATGTGACCTTGAAATTGTCCTGCATCGTTTAACGCTTGCCCCCATGTCACTCCCGTAAGTGGAAGTTCAGCAATGACGGTGTTGGTTAACAGGTCTGTGGTGAGGTAGCGGTATGTCGCCATGATTTATTTCTCGGTTGTTTCTACCCACGGTTTAGCGGTGTTACCTTCAGCAACCCACGCAAGATATTCTTGATAATCACGATTATTTTCTGAAATAGAAATAAAAGCATTATCACTTAAACGAACAATGGCAGGTTCGCCACGCTCAGGATTCCATGTAGCAAACATCATAACTCCGCATCTACTATCCAAGACCAAAGGTCTACACCTAAAGAAGTGCCAGAAGACGCTCTGGAAACTGACATTCCACTAAGTGATTTCTTGTAAATACTTCCAGCACCAGCAGCAGTTTGTGCGCTTGCAGTATATGTATTTGTTCTCATAGTTACAGGAAATTGCACTCCTACATATCTACCCGTAGAGGGTGTTCCGTTTTGGTCTACACCCATAACAATTCCAGCATCACTTTCTTTTTGATAATACCTTTGACACAACGCAAGTTCAGCACCGATAGGTCGGCGTTCAAACGGTGAAGCAACAGAACCCTGCTCCAATTGACAACCCGTAACTTGCCAATAATTAGAAGTAGAAGAAGCAATGTTTGTTTGACCAACAGCACGGTTAGCACTAGTTAAAGCACCCCACGCAGAAGGCAAAGTACCAGAAGTATAAGTAGAACCAGCACCCAACCACCAGTTAATATATAAAGCACCAGAGTTATCATTGGCTAACGCACCAGTAGTATCCGCAGGAAAAGTTAAAGAAACATACTGCCAAGTACCCGAAGCAGAAATAGTATAAGACGCACAAACAGAACGACTATTAGTAAGGTCTAACAACTCAACAATAAAAGTACCTGTCTGAAACGATTTAGTCCAAAATGACAAAGTAAAAGGTTTGGCACTTGATGTACCTTTACGAAAATGCTGAAGGTCTTGACCTTCTATAATGTGTGACAACTGCATAAACGCACCAGCCGCAGGTGAAGCATTAGCGGTAGTGCAAGCAACTTTGTAACAGTTACGAAAATCAGTACCCGTTGGTGCATCTGCTGTTTGTGTAATTGTCCAAGTACCCAATGATGACAACCCAAGAGTAAATCTATCTACCGTTGTATATCCACCAATTGTATTACCAGTAACGCTTGTACCGCGCTGTGCAATATCCATTTTGCCGTTAATAATCGCATTGCGAAAACCAGTACGCTCAGGAACATTCTCCCACCTAGCACCCTCAACAGCATTTGCATTGTAAGTATTCAAACGCTGGTCATCAGAACGATAAGCCATGTTTCCATGAGTAGGTGAAGGAATCACCGTTGCAGAAGTAGAAGTAACCGACAAGTCGGGAACAAAAGCCTTCTGACGAACATCAGTAATGTTTCCAGCCGCCACCGTAGTAGTCACCGTAAAACCATTAGGAATAGCAACCTGCGCCAACACCAAAGAGTTAGACGGAGTAGCAGGTGCAGAAGGTGTAGCCGCAGGAGTACCAGCAACAATCGCAAACGAAACAACAGGCGTAGCACCCGTATCAGTAATCAAAACCGTCACCAAGTCAATACGAGGGTTACCAGACGAGTTGGCCGTGAAAGAACCAACCAAAGTAGCACCATCGTTGTTAGCAAAATAATGACCCTGACTAGCAGTAGAAGAAGCAACAACAACTGCACCAGCCGCAACAAACACAGAACCGTTAGTAGTACCCGATGTTGTAACCGCAAGATCACCAGTCATCACACCACCAGAAGCCGCAGTTAATTTACGGACACCCTGCGTCACCGCTGTTGCTTGAATAAACAACCTGTCCTGCTGTGCTGTGTATGAACCACCCTGTCCATAAAGCGGTTGCGTTAATGTAAAAGCCACGATGTCTCCTTAGATGTATGCGTCACGATATGACAGGTTACACAACGCCGCGCCGCTGGCGACTGAATAGTTGATGTTGGTTGGTGTTGCAGGGGGAAAACTGAACCAAGTGGATGCGTTACCCAAAAGGTTACGGGCGGCTCCACCATTGAAAGTCACAGTTTTAAGGTCGGTGTTGACAACCAAAGTGTCGGTTGCTGTCATTGTTACAGCAGGGAAACTAAGGAAAGCACCCGTGGTGGTGTTCAAAATACGAGGGTTAGTACAGGCACCCGTAATAGTGAAAGTACCCCAAGTTTCGTAGTTACCTGTGTTTGTAACCGTTGCTGAGGTAGTACCCGAACCTGTGATGTTGTACGCAATGTTGAAAGTTTCAGGGTAGGTACGCATATTACCGCCGTTAGGGTTCAGCGTGAAAGTAGAAACCGTGTCGTTGTAGATACGAGGATCAGGGCAATAAAACTGCACCGTAGCCTCAGCACGACCATAAGTATAATTCGGATCAATACGGATAGCCCTAGCACGGACACGCGCATTCAAACGCTGAACACCACGACTAGGAAGATAAATCTGTAGCACACCAGTACCCGAAGTCTGACTAATCAAATACTGCTTCAACTGCTGAATATAAGTTTGCATATCTGAACCAGCACCAGCACCAGCACCCATGATTTGCAGTTGCATCGTGATCGTACGCCCATTCAGGAAGTCGCGACCTGTGAACATACCATCGGAATATCCACGCCCTTCATCTTGTGTGCGGAGCGTTGGTAGATCTTCAAGACCGTCAACAGTTAAGACTTGAACACCGCCACCGTCAACACCGCCAAACAGCCAACCGTTGAAAGCAAAAACATAAGCATTAGCAGGAGTCGTCATAATGTTGCCAATCCGCCAACAGAGAAACCTGACAAGTCAGGAACAAAGTCGGCTGGTAACTGGAAGTTAGACCAATCTGTATTAGTCAAATCCACAGGTGTAGCCGTAGGAGTAACCGCAGGCGTGTTCGTCACAATAGCAAACGCAATCGCATCAGCAATATCAGAAGGACTAGCGTTCGTAACCGTCTGCACCGTGATATTAACATCACCATTAGCCGAAGTTGTTTCATTAACAACAACACCAGCCGCACCAGCACCACGCTCCTCAGCAGTCAAACCAGCACGAGCCGTAGTCTGAGCAGAAGTAGCCGCCAACACATCCTGACCTTTAACAGCCACAGACACCGTTTCGCCAGCCTGACCAGAAGCGATATTTAATTCAGCCTGCAAAGCGGCAAGTTCCTGAATAGCACCCGTATTACCCACAAGGACACGCGCCGCATCCAAACCACCCTCAACACCAGCCGCCGCCATCTGCTGAAGCATCTCAACAGGAAGCCCCTGCGCTTTTAACGCCTGCAAATCAGCAACAAACTCTTTAGCATCAGTCAATTTCTTACGGAACGAAGCCACCAACGCATCCGCACCAAGATACTTAGCAAAAGAAGATGAAGTTAAAGCCGTAATATCAAAACCAGAAGTTATGGACTGAGCAACACTAGACGCGATCTGTGCCATATCTGCTTTTGCTTTATCAGCAATACCTTTTGCATAATCAAAAGCATCCTTAGCCGTTTTGATTCGCTTATCCCAAAAATCTTTAGTGGCTTCCAGTTTCTTTTCAAGTGCCGCTTTCTCTGCGGCGGCTAACGCGGCTGAGTTGTCAGGAGTGGAATCCAACAACGAAATGTCTGGCATACCCAAACCGTTATTACCCTTGTCGGCAGTTTTAGGAACTTTCAACGAAGGCAACTTCAGGTTCTTAATACCATTGACCAGACCAGCACCAAGATTCTTACCAATAGTAGTTCCGTCATTCCATGCTGTTTTAGCAATACCATCAGCAACACTTTTGAACTTCTTTTCAAACCCATCAAGAGCATCAAGCGCACCCTTCATCGCATCATTAGCCCCACCACCAAACAAAGTTTTCCACACTCGGTTACCCGTAATAATCTCGCCAGCCTTAACCACAATCCGTGCAAGGTTAATATAGGCAACACCCATAAACTCTAAATACTTAACAGCAATAGCAATCGCCTTACCGCCAACATTACCAATCAAACCAAACAACCAAATCAACGCATCCTGAACAGGCTTGAAAGTTTTAACCAAAATAATCAGAGCGGCAACAAACACTTCCAAAGCCAACACGATCACACCAATAGGGTTGGCATCCATAGCCGCATTCAAACCCCATTGAGCAACAGCCGCACCCTCAGTAGCAACACCTTCAGCCACAGTAGCCACACCAAACGCAGTTTTAATAGCAACATACGCAGATTCAAATATCGCTGAAGCCTTCTGAATAGCCATGTACTGAATAATGACACCAGCAACACCAGCAACAATGCCACCCATAACTTTAAGAGCAGTACCAAGATTCTGATGCTCGTTAATAAAGTTCTTAATCTGCAAAGCACCATGAGAAATAGTCGTAGCAAACGCCGCCAAAGTAGGCATGATTGACCTACCAATCTCAACAAACACACCCTTAACAACAGCATGAAGTTCACGGTTAGCCATCGTCATCGCTTTAGCCGCATCAACATCTTTCTGACTCATCGTCAAACCAAGAATGTCGGACTCCTCAGAAAACTTCTTGATACCCTCAGAACCCTGCTTCAACAACGGATTCAACTCAGCAAAACCACGACCCAAAAGTTTTGAAGCCAACGCGCTTCGTTCAGCACCAGCAGGAAGTTTATTTAACTGATCAGCAACCTGACCCAACAACTCCTGTGGGGCTTTCAAAGAACCATCAAGATTCTTATAAGACACACCTACAGCCTGTGCCGCCTTATCGTGAGTAACAAGGTGCGTAGATAAAATACGAAACGACTTAGAAACCGTGTCAGCAGACACACCAACTTCTTCAGCGGCAAACCGCAAACGCGAAACATCCTCAGCAGAGCCACCCATGACTCCTTGCATCTTGCGAACTTCACCAGCAACCGATGAAAACGAACCAACAGCATCCTTAGCAAAACCTAAAGCCTTTTGACCCATCTGAACCAAGACAGCACCCATAGCGGTACCAGCCGCAACGGTTCCAGCCGACATTGACTTAGTGTTAGCCGCAACTTGATTCAACGATTGCGACACCTGTTGCGCGGCGTGTTGCAGGGAAGTTGCGTTACCCGTGAAGTTAATCTGGATTGATTCGTCAGCCATGATGCTTCTTCAACTCCTGATACATAGTGTGACGGAACATTCGTTCTAGTCGTTTGTTTTTACTAAGTCTATTTCTAGCAGGTGCAACAAAAGGTCGTGCTGGCAAACCTCTTTCGGGTAATCCAAGTTCCTGTGCTTTTGCATAGATCGCAGTAGGCATAACTTTTACAGAGTAGTTACCAAAACCAATACGGTGTGCCGCAAACTTCTTCACCGACTTACGAAGGTTCGTTGTTACCTGTGCAGGTGGATCACCAGCAGGCGAAGGTGTAGGTGTTCCCTTCTTGTGGCGACCGTACATAGACAAACCCTGCTTGCCTGTCATCTCACGCACCGCTTCAGCACCAGCAAAATCAACAGCCTTCTTCACAGCATCATCAATATGCTTAGGCAAAGAATTGAAATGTTTTAACGCGCCATTGTCGTTAAAAGTCGCTTCCATTTGCATCTGCTCTCGCTTCCTGAACCTCAGCGTCAATCGCCAACATCCAGTCTAGCCAAACGGCAGGTTGCTCGTTTATTTCGCTTTTAGTCCAACCAAACTTTGTTGCAAGTTGATAATCGCGAAACTCCTCACGCAAAGGATAACGATGATCAACAACACCTGTTTTAACAGCGTGACCGATGCGCATTAAATGTCGGTAGGGGCTTTTGGGTCTGTGTCAACTCCGAAGTTAGGCATGAGTCGTGATACGAGTGGTGTGCAATGTTTAACAATTTCATCGTATGCAGATGATGGAAGGTCTAGTAGTCCGTCTTTTGTTACTGGTGCGTCAAATGACCATGCGGATACAAGTGCTAGTGCTACTGAATCGTTGAAGGCTGACATGAAATCGGTCATGCTTTCTAGTTCTTCTTCGTTCATTTCTGCTGGATCTGTTTCAGCGAGGGTGGAGAACTTGGCTCCTTTGGTTGAGAGTTTGGTGACTTCGCGCCGTAGGCGTTCTGGCACATTTTCTGGCTCTCGGTATTCAACCCATCCGCCTTGTAATGATTGTCGGTTCATGCCCATCTCCTTGTTTTGGTGTGTTTGGAGTATATCTTATGGCTGGTGAAAGCCTTGTGTGGCAAGGGTTTGGGATATTTCTAAAAAAATGTTGGTTTGATTGTTGTAATCCCTGACAAGTTGTGATTAGATATCTGTATGGAAACAAACACAAACACACAGCCAGTCAGAGTCAACACAGCAGATTATTTCAATGATCCGTACACATCAGTTAAAGGTGAATCACCTGCTGTTTGGTATGTCAATCACAAAACAGAAGGTCGTGTTGCTCGCATCACGGGATCACAAAAAAGCGGATACCAAACCACTTTGGTTAACGGCACAAAATCAGAACGCTTCACGCAGTTGTCCGAAGCAATCGCATTTGCAAAGGCAGGCAAATAATAAAGTCCCCCCAAATAAAAAAGCCCCACCCGAACACAACAATCGGGTGGGGCTTTTTTTGTTTGCTACTAAGCGTAAGTACCAGTTGCCTTCGTGTTCTGAAGCGTCACCTTGATCGGTGAGTAACCAGCAGAAGTACCAGCATCAGTTGTATTCGCAAGAGCCTTATAGTTCACAGCAAGTTCAATGTATTCCTTACCGCGCTGAATCTTTGCACCCGTAAAAGCACACTTAGTCATGTGGATTTTGATTGCCTGAGTAGAAGCACCAGTACCGTGCGAGAACGCAATATCCAAAATTGGCTTTGTGTTGTTCAAGTACAAACCAAGTTCAGTATCCGACTCAAAGATAAGAGTCAAAGCACCGTCAACGGTTACCGCACCAGCAAACAACTGGTAAGGGCGTTGGTTTCCGTCAACAGTCCAGATTGCGTCAACAGGTCGTTTAATGTTGCAGTTACCTTCAGCAAGAAGCGTAGAAGTAGCACCGTTAAGGCTAACTACACCTTCCCATGATGGTGTAGGTGTAACAGTTGAAAACGATGGTGTTGGGTTAGAAGCGGTAGCCGACTGGTAAGCCTTAGCCTTCGCTGTGTAAGTCAACAACGCATCAGCCGAAAACTTGAAATCAATGGATTCAAACTGTGCGCCAGCAAACTGACGAGTAGAAGAAGAACCAAGAGAGTAGTAGTCGCTGATCGTGTATGTAACAGGCTGACCGTTAGTGGCTTGACTGTTCAAAACCGAAATGGCGTGTGTGTTCGGAGTACCAGCCGTGAAAGTCACATCGCCAAGAACACCAGCAAGAGGGTAACCAATGGTGTCAGCAAAGACATCACCAGCGAACTCAAACTCTGAATGAATGTTTCCCTGAATGACATCGTACTCGTCAACCATTGAGCCACGCATACCTTTATCGTCAAGATAAACAATGTTGTCAACAGGTGTGATGCTTGTGAACGGAATGAAATCCGTAGCCGCTACTGCTGTGGGTGCTACTCCAGCCGCAGGGCGTGTTTCTTTTGCTATGCCTAAATAAGACCTACTGCGTGGTAAAGCCATTAGATGTCACCAACCTTCTTTGTTACAGCCTTCTCAGGCTTACTTGTTTCATCATCTTCGTGAGGAACATCAACGGTGTCACCAGCATTAGCAATCAAACCAATAGTAGGAAAGACGCGTTCTTCATTAACTGTAATTTTCATGCGTTTATAAACTCACTAACTTCAAATCTGATCGCTCCCCAAATCTCGGTTGACCCGTCTTGAAGAACTCTTGGTTCACCATACACCCCATCAAGATACATTTCACCTGCCTCAAAGACCACAGACGGATACGCATTTAAGTATCTATCTGCTCTTAATTTGTCTTTGATGTTGTCCATAAGAGTATCAAAATCAGCCATCGCTGTCTCTGAGTGACGCTGAATTGAGTGCATAAAAACTTCTAGTTGCACTTCGTAGTGAACCCATTTCTTACCTGAAGTAGCACCACCTATTCCACGGCGTTCTTCGTTCTCACCCAAGATTGCAACAATGGCTACACCACCAGAATATGTGCCTGCTGGTTGACCATAGCGATACCATGACGCTTCAATACGCTTCGGGTGTGCAGTAAAAACTTTGTTCAGTCCCGTGACTGCTGGAGCCGCAAAGTATGTAGCCACCGCATTACGGATAGTGGCTCTGCTCATCGGATACGCCTGTACGGTTTCAGAATGTCCATAGCGGATGAATAGTCGCTACCTACTGCGCTGTTATCTGATTCAATAACAGTCGGAGTTAAACCACCCAATACAAGCGCACCATTACCGCGTGACTTCAAAACAACATTGGTCATGTAGATCGTGGCAAGTTTGATTGCTGGTGGCAACGCTGACACCGACAAACCAGCGGTGTGTGCATACGCGGTAGCAGAAGCCAACGGAAGTGACCCTGCGCCCTGTGACACCGTGAAACTAGAAGCCACCCTCAGCAACTCGCTAGAAGCCCCGTCATAGATCTGAAACTGCTGATTGGGTACAAAGCCCGTCAGATCCTTTACAGACAGCGTAGAAGCCGTTGCAGAGGCACTAGAAGCCAACAGAGTGTTGGCATAGCCATTCACATACGACAGGGTTACATACTGTTCCTGATTTTGAGAATAAATAGGAGCAAACTGGATAGCCCCATAAAACGAAGAAACAACACCACCCAACGGAAACACAACCGACATGGATTCAATCCACGCCGTAGAAGGATCAAGAGCAGTCTGTGATTGTGGCGCATTGCCATACGCCGCTGAAACAACACCCATAATCGGAGTGAAACGCGGATGCAATTTCAACATCCCATCACGCGAAATACGCGCACGAAACGACTCCGTATCAAGAGTGGCACCCAACACCTGATTGCAATGAGCATCAATCCACGAAGATGCGCGAGCAATACAGTTCGCTAACTCCTGATCATTGATAGAAGCACTACCGCCACCCACAAGGTCATCAACATCTACCGCTGTTGGTGCCTGCTTATATTCAGCAACAGTCAAATAAGGAGTAGAAAACAACGCAGAAATCGTAGTTACTTCTTGCGTCATTTCCTAGTCCTCACTTTGGTTGTTTCATTTTTGTAGAACCACACTTACCACAAACTTTGAAGTAACCGTGGAATCCACAATCGTCACACACCCAACCCTTAGTTTTGGCGAATCCACCAGCATTAGGTTCAAAAAACCCTGCTTCTTTCAACACCTTCACATCAGCGTCATTAGCGTGAACGGTTCCATCTTTCATTTGGCGATAAAGCCGTGAGCCAACTTGCGTCTCTGCTACGGCTTTATCTGGCGGTACTAAACGCTTCATAATTTACACTCCCATCAAGTGAAGGAAAGTGCGTGACACGGATGGGGCGGTCACGCACTTTCCAACTCTTACCGATTTATTAGGCGGCTTGGATTCCTGTGATTGATGCGTTCCATGCAGGTGCGTAGCACACGAATGAACCGTACCAGTATGAACTGGACTCGTACGCGAACTGCGTAACCGGCCAGTTGATACCTGTGTAATCCTGCACATTGACAACCGACCAAACATTAGACACTTGCGAGTCTGGAATTGGAAGGGTGTACGAAAGGATCGCGGTGTTTCCTTGTGGCATCCACGGATGGACTTCCATTGGAACAACTTTTCCTGTTACTTCGTTCTGGATTGCGGTGATGACAGAACCGATAACGGCGTTGCCAACTTCATCCTGCTGAAGTGTGAGGCGGTAGTTCGTGCTTGACGAGTTCTTCAACAACTCTGACAACTGCTTACGGTCTGCACCGTTGAACAAGATGGTGTCAGGGTCAGCCTTAACGGAGTCATAAAGACTTGAAAAGGCTGTCTGGAACTCAGCACCCGGGCTGACCGCGTTGAATGTGCTGTTCAGGCTCTTTGTGTAGCCAGAGTTTGCACCTGTAACGATCGGCATGATTCCGTCATAACCGTTGCCGTATGCAGATGTGTCTGCGGCGTGGTTACCAGCGTTGTCACCAGTTGTAGGAAGTGTTCCCTGAACGGTGTAAAGGCGTGAGCCTGTACGACCAACATAGAAGCACGATGCCGCGGCGACTGCACCAGCGGCTTGACCAACATAAACCTTGTAACCAAGTGCGCCAGTCACAGAAGAAACTGTGATATCGGCAACCTGACCTGAAGTTAATGCTGTACCCATAACTGTCTGAGTTGAAACAACTGATTCACCGAATGCGCCAGCATCGCTGGTTACATAGACGGTCAACTTAGTTGTAAGACCAAGTGCAGTTTCACCAGTAGCCGCGGCGCGAGCCGTGATGGTTACGGTTGGTGCGGCAAGTGCGCCAGAGAACGCGGCGTTAGTACCACGACCCATGAGGAGCATTTTTTCTTCCATCAACATTGAGGAGTACAGAAGGCTCATTGCCGACAATGCACGAATGTCTTGGAAGTTCTGACCTGCGTACTGAGCCTGCCAAGAGACTTCATCCGAAAGGCTGAACTGGAAGTAAGGAACGATCTGATCATCACCAGCGTAAGCAATTTTGCTTCCACGGTTCAGGTAAAGAGCGTTTGACGAACCCGAAACAGCAAAGTTGTTTTGAGTGGTTTCAGCAATACCGGGGTGAATGTTGGTTGTTCCACCAGTTCCAGAACCCGTGATACCTGTGATGCGCTTGAAACGGCGGCTTGTGCCTTGTCCCTTTTCGCGTGGCAAACGGTTACGGAGTGGTGTTGGGCGTGGAGCGAGATACTTCGCTGGTGCTTCAAGGTCAAACGGTACAAGACCAGTTCCGATTGGTGAACCAGTTGTTGAACCGTTACCGATCGTGATGTCTTTAACAATCTCGCGCTGTGCGGCAATTTGTGCCTGCAACGATGAGAAAGCGTCTGGTGACATTGACTTTGCAAGCATTGGGTTGCCAACTGCTTTTTCAAGTTCTGCAAGAGCGTATGCAGGAGAGTCACCGACAGGAAGGTTCAAACCTTCAGGGCGGAACTGACCAGCGGCGGCTGTGTCAAAAGACTTAGTTAGTGCTGAGTCAAATGCTTCCTTACGGATAGCAAGTTCTTTGGCATCATCTGTGCCGAAGATTTGGGATGGATTTGGTGTAGCCATTAGGGGGGTTCCTTTGGGTTAGAGGTTGGTTTCAAGTTCGGCGGCGAGTGCTAAGTACCCGTCAGCGAGTTTTCTGTCTGTTGTTGCCATTGCCTTAGAGCGGTATTCAGATGCTTTCGCAATGTCTGGATTCACGGTTGGGGCTTTGTTTATAACAGCCATACGAACAGGTGCGGATGATGCTGGTGACTTTTCAACTACTGACAAACGCTCTGTGACCTCTTGCACAGACTTCGCGATGTCCTCGGTAGTGGAAACGCCTTTCAACAATTTTCCGTATGTTTCGTTCATCAGAGTAAGTGACTTTTCAATGCGCGTCAACTGCTCTGTAATTGCTTCAATGGATTTGCCAGCAACGCCAGCAATGCCACCTTCACGCGATGATTCCTCACCGATCTCTTGCGATGATTCTTCGCCTTCTGCCTGTGATGATTCTTCAACGGCTTTGCGTTCAAAACCACCTTCAGCGCATTTGCATTCAGATTCGGCTTTGCCACATTCTTTACACATGGCTTCTTTGCTCATTGTGGATTCTTCCATTGCTTTAACTTCGGTTGATTCCTCGGTTGATTCTTCAGCAGGGTTTGAACCCTCTGTTGATTCTTCAGTTGATTCTTCAACTGCTTTCATTTCGCTAGTTGCCTCTGCTGTCATCTCGGTTGATTCCTCAGTTGATTCCTCAGCGGCTTTAATTACTTCACTCATCATGTTTCCTTCCACGGACTTCAAAAGCCCATCTACTGCTTTAGCCATAGTCAATACACAAGTCGGGTTTGCAGGGCGGTCAACAAGTGACACTTCCACAATTTGTCCGTCAACAATGCGACCACCAATAGCCTTTTCGTCTTTGATAACACGCGGATTGCGGATACCAATAGAGAAACCTTTGAGAACACCGTTCTCCACTTTCTTCACCGAAGCAGGATCAACAACCCGTGCTGTGATGATGTGTTGAGAACCTTTAGCCTCATACTCTGTAGCGACACCAGCGGCAATGTTGCTGTGCTGTTCGCGGATGTTGCCCCAAGAAAACCATTCAGGCATTGCTGATTTCAACCATTCAGGATCACAGATTTGTTCATCCACATCTACGGTGTCGTCAGTTGCGATACCCGTAACCATTAGTGTCCCGTCAGATTGTTTGTCGGTTTTGATGATTCGTGCGAACACAGATGCATTATTGGTCATCGGGTTTCCTTCATGGATAGATACTGCTCACAAGATAACAACAAGTGAGGGTGTTTGTCACCTAGTTGCTGTTTGGTGCTGTTTCAAGAATGTGAATGACACCTGTTGTTGCTCCAACCGCGGCATACAGTTTCTCTCCAAACGGAACATTCAAAACATACGAGTCAGTAGAGGTAGGCAAACGAAAGCCCCATGTGGATGTTGTGTTCACGGTTGAGTCACCAAAGTGAACATCTTTACCTGTGCTGGTTGTGTTGATAATAATGTTGTCTCCAAAAGGGTTATTGCTTTGGAATACAAGCGTTGCTGTTGTGTTCACGGTTACATCGTAATGTTTCATGGTTAAATCTCCAGTTTCCAGCAGTTTGCTGTGTCAGCACCCAAAAGCCATAAAGCGACTAGACGGTGATGACCATCGTAGATGAGATATTCGGTGTCGGCTACAAGCACATTGGGCATTGCGCGGTTGTCGTGTGCAGAGTCGTTGAGGTGTTCTATGTGCCATTGCACGGTTTCGCGTTTCACATATTTTTGTGTGGCTTGCAGTTCTTCAATGAGGAATGATCGTAGTTTTGCGTCTGCCCATCGTTCGGTTTCTATTTTAGGTCGGGCGTGTTGTACCCACGGGACTTCTATGCGCCCTTCATCATCTGTGTTGAGTGCGTTGAGTTTGTCTATGGCTTGATCTATGGCGTTGCGATACACCTTTACAAGTTCAGGTTCTACCGCTTTGGATGCTTTAGGTTTCCTATAGTCAGATGGTCGGCGTACCGATGAACGCTTATCTTCAGGTATGGAAGATGGGTCAACAATCCATGAATGGTACGGCTCTGGAACATCGTTAATGTCTGCATACTGTTTAATAACATCCACAAAATCCATGCGAGTTATACCGTCTAATAAAAACACGGTTGTTTCTGCTTGTCCACGCAGTTCCCTGAATGATGAAAAGGTTGTCATTGTTTTACTTTCTTATGGCTACTACGCCACGGTTAAGAATAACTAGGTAGGTATCGTTCAATGCGCCTTCGGCAAGGTTGACTGTTGGGTTAACAATCCTGACAACATCTATTCCTTCTGCTGTTGCCCAACGCATCGGATCAGCACCCAATGTGTCTTGCAGGGTTTCATAGCGTTGCAGTTCGCTTCTGGCAAACTCAGGCATTTTTGCTTTAGCCGCTTCAAGTTCAGAAGGGGTCATCATGTAATCCTTCATTAAGCCGTACTCTTGTTTGATCGCATTTTTCTCAGCCAAAATGTCGGTTATTGATTCCCTGAATTGTGTTTTCATGGTTTCGTAATCAACAATTCGCGCTTCTGGATTTATTAACAAGTCCATAACTTTTCCGTGTGGGACTTCTTTACCAGTAGCGGTGTGTTCGCTGAAGTGAACTGCGGTTTCTTCAGAGATAGAAGCATAGGTGCCGTTACCAAAAATGCCTTTACCTGCAAACGGGTCACCCTGTTTGTATGCGTCAACATATTGCTGTACTACTTCTGGTGTTTCGGCGGCGATGCCTCTATAGACAGGTTCCCAACCTTGTGCTTTTAATGTGTCATATTGAACATCATTAACAAGTGTGGGTTTGGCATCAAAGCCTTGTTCACGCCACAAGCGTTCCATCAGTTTGTCACCCTTACCTGTGTAACCATCCCAATCGTGAACAAAATTACCTTTAGCGTCATAAAGAACTTCGTCATAGAACTGTTGAATACGGCTTTGTATTTCTTCACTAGCGTATTTAGGTTCGTTGCGTACAGGTTTCAATTCTTCTGGTGGAGAAAGAATCTCAGCCTCACTCACCAACTCATGCGTGTCCTGAACATTCGCATGATCCTCATCAGACTCAGGCTCAACAAAAGGAACATCACCAAAAATTGCGTCAGCCTCAGCCTGCTCATCAGGAGTCAACTCAACCAAATCCTCAAACGCCGCAGGAACAATCTGGCAACCACAATTCGGATGTGCAGGGGCTTCAGGTTCAGAACCAATCTCATACGGATTGTCAGCCTCATTAGCGGCGCAATCCTCACACACACCATCATCACCAGCGGTTTGCCACTCAACCATCGTCACACCAGCATTGCGATACTCATCCACATTAGAAGCATTAACAGCACGAGCCATCTCAGTATTAGCAATCATCTCAGCCCTGCGTGGATCACCAACAAGGTCGCGGATCTCTTTACCAACCGTTACAGGCGTAGCACCTGCCTCAACACCACGGCTCAGGATGTTGCTAATACGATCAAGAGTGGTTTCGTTAATACCCTTAATTTCAATAGAAGCACGGTCAAGCATTGCTCGCATACCAGCACCCATACCGTCAGACACCAGTTGTTTAGCCGCGTCAGCATCGCCAGCCTTCCAATCAACCCAATCAGCCGATGACGCAGACAATGGGGCTTTCTGTGCTTTCTTCAAACGGCGCACCAACACACGCGCACCCACAGTCCCCATCCATGCAGATTCGTAAAACAAATCTTCCAACAGGCTTACAGCGTCAGCACCATAAACAACAACATTTTTTTCTTTCAACCATTGGCGCGGAGCCGAAGTAGGTGTCTCCAGAAATTGACTGGCTAAACGCTCTGCGTCAACGCTCCCAACCGAAGCGAATCGGTCTGTATAAATCCGTACGAGCCTGTCCGACACCGTTCGCGCTGGATGGTTCTTGGGGAAGGGTTCCCTTCCCTTGTGGACTTTTGGGTGGACACCACCTGCCTTACGCAGATGCACGGCTAAATCACGAGCGGCTTGTGTGTCGTGACGGACAAGATGATTCAAACGGTCAGCAGTTTCACCATCAACAGTTTTGAACATGAAGTCACGCTTACGGTCACCTTTAGACCATTTAATGAATTGAGTTAGTTCAGCAGATTTGGATTCTGTTTCTACAGCCACATCATTAGTTGCATTTAACGCTTGCTGATCTGTTTCTCCTGCGTCAACAGCAACCGTTTCAAAAGCGGCGGCTACAGGAGTTAATACAGAACCAGCAACAACTAATGGCTGATCGGCTTCAGGGAATGAGAACAATGGCAAACCCATTTCGCTACGAACCTCATTCAATGGTTTAAGACCACTAAAGAACTCCATTTGTCTGCGACTGGTTTGAGCCATTTCGTCTGCTTCTGTTCCATCGCTGAACTGGAAGCGTAAGTCTTTAGGCATATCAAGGAAGCGGTATGACAGTTGATTCAACAGATCTTCAAGCCACATGATGAGTGGGCGCATACCAATGTTTTCAGCGGTGGATGCTTCGCCTTGCTGATGTCCTGTTTCTCCTAGCGCACCAGAAGCGGTCATACCTAACTGTGTTGGTAGTACACCGAAGTGTCCACAGATTTGTTGGATGAGCCAGTTGTCAAACTCTGATGAGTGTTTCTTGTCGGATGCTGGTGGGAATATGGGGTTCATGCCTGAAGGCAAGATGCGCATACGCCTGCGTTGTTCTAGGTTTCCTGCAAGTGCATCGTTAAAGACTTGTTCATAGCCACGCAGTAGTTCAGGGTTTGAACCAAACGAAGCATCTGTTTGCATCATCACATCAGGAGCGACACCATCTGTGAACTCTGTACGAAGCCATTGAAGGCGTTTCATGTAAAGGTCAACAAGTGTTAAGCAACGCTCTACAGGTGAGTAACCGTATGGTGTGTTTGTTCGGCGTGTGCGTGGCGCATACACAAGGTCGTCTTGTGTGAACTCGCCGTTGCTGTCTGCTGATGCGGTGAACTCGCCACGAGGGAAACCCCAAAGGATCTGTTGGAACGCAGGGTGTGGTGGGAGTGGGCGTGAGCCACGCTGATTCAACAATGGTTTAATGGTTGACCCGTCAAGGATTTCAAGTGAATGTAAATCTTTGTTGTCTTGGGTGCGGTTCGGATAGATGGAAAGCGCGTCAAGGACAAGCATTTCTTCTAACGCCATCATTATCCACTCTTGGAAACTCATGCCGTTCATGCGGTCTGGTGAAATCCAGAAGTCTTTAGCGCGTGTCATCTCAGGCTGTAAAGCATCGCGAGCAACCTTTGCGGCGAGTGTCTGTCCTAGTTCTTGTTCTTCCATGACACGCCGTACAGCACTATCGGTCATGGTGATGTCCCATTCCATACCTGCAACGGTGGCTTTAACAATCTCAATGCATTTACGAACAATGTCAGCCTGATCAGCAACTTCGCGCAACAGTTTGAATGGGATTGCGCGTTGTTCAGTTAGTTGAAGGTTCCATGCAACGGGGTATTCGTATTTGCGTGGGTCAGCACGACCATCATCGCGTGGTGCGTTAATGAGTGCAGGGATTAGTGGTGTTGCCGCAGGGAACGGAACGATTGCGTCTTGGATGTCGCGTTCAAGTGGTACAGCCCTCATGCCTGATTGAGGAATGTTTTGCATTGCCTGTATTTGCGCTGGTGACAATGTTGTTGCACCTGAAGGTAGTGCCAATGCTTTGCCTATGCGGTCACGAATGCCCATGTGTTACGCCTTCCAATCTTGATTGCTTTGCGTCTTGAATAGTGCATCTTACTCATCCTGTGATTGGGCGCATACAAGAGACACACATAATCGCTTCTTTTTTGTTTGGGTAGTTGCACGATGGACACATTGTTGCGAGTTGATCTAGGAACGATTGCACACCTGAATGTTGTATCAGGTCGGTCATTGCCCATACGAGTGCATCTAAACGATCGGGTGATTTGGGGTCGTCTGGTGTCCATTCGCACATTTGGTTTTCTAGGTTGTCAAACACACCGACATGGTGAACTTTGCCTTGTTCGTATAAAGCACTAATGGGTTCGGCGCGTAACCGTTTGCCTTTGGATGCGCGTACTTCACGGATCGGAAGTGATGGTCTGATGGTGCGTAGGACTTGGGATACAAGTTCACCGCCTTGATTGACTTCCACTACTACGGAGTCAGCCATGTGGATGTCGTATGCTTCTATGACTTGTCTTGCCCATGCGTCAGGTCTGCCACGCATTGAATAGTCAGCGAGTACATAGCCGTTGTGGTTGGTGTCTCTGCCTGCAACGATGATGCCTGTTTCGTCTCCTGTTTCGGTTACGGCAGGGTCAACAGCGACAATGACGCGTGATAGGTGTGGGGCTTCGGTGATTCGTGCGGATTCAATGAGTGCGAGTGTCCAGAGTGCGCCTTCTACATCTTCTAATAGTTCGCCGTATAACTCTTGCTTGCCTAAACGGGTGCCTTCGTATCTTGCGAGTAGTTCAGCAAGTGCGGCTGGTGCAAGGTTGTCTTTGTTGTCAAAGGTTGCGCCACGGGTGATGATCACGGAACCGTCTTGGCGTTTCAGTAACGCACGGATAAAGGGTTTTGATCGTGGCGTGGTGGTGATGACTGTGCGTGGGTGTTGCCCTAGTCGTAAACCGAATTGAAGTTGGTCAAACGCATCTGGATATCGGAACGCGGCGTATTCATCTACCCATGCGCCGTGGTGTTGAGAGCCACGGAGTCTGTCTGGTTCGTCACCTGAGAAACATTTGATGCGTGAACCGTTGGTGAGGTGGATTTCGCCGATAGATCTGTTCCATCCGTTTTTGTCTCGGAGCATTCCGTATCGTCTTAAAATGTTGAGTAGCCCCGACTCACCTTCTACGCAGGTGTCACGAGCGTCACCGAAGGTTGGTGCAAGTATCGCCCATCTGGTGTTGGGTTGTCGTATTGCCCACTTAGCGATCGTTTCAGCACCTACACGGGTCTTGCCCCATCCACGCCCTGATTGAATTAGCCAGATCATCCAGTCACCGTCTGGTGGTAACTGGTCGGGTCGGGCTTGTTGGTGTTCCCAACGGAACTGTGATGCGGCGATGCGTGTGTTTATGTCGCTCATGCAGGTGTGTCGTTGGTGGCGAGCATTTCTATGAGTCGTGCTACTTCAGCGTCAATGCTGGTTGTGTCGGCTATGTCCACTTTGATTTCTTGTTTGATTGGTGAGTCAAGCCCTAAGTATTGGGCGCGTCTGTGCATGATGCGTAGAACGGTGTTGATTGCGTTGACATCGCCTGTGGTGACTTTGTTCCAGAGTGCGCGTTGCATACGGTCAAGGCGGTCTAGTTCGGCTTCGCGGATTTCTTCTGATCCTGCGTCTAGGAGTGTGCGTTTGAGTGCGCGTCTGAATGCGGTGTATGCGCCTGATGGGTCTGCGTATCCGACTGTTCGTGCGATGTCGTCATAGGTGGCTCCTGCGCGGCGTAGTTCTAGGACTTGTCGTTCTTTGTCTATGACTTCTGGTTTGGGTGATTTTGATTGTGCCATGTGTTGAGTGTAACTCATGGTTGTTGAGTGGTCAGTTTATTAGTTGTGCTTGTTTCTTATGTATGTGATGTGGGCGATTGCTTCTTGTTTTGTTGTGTGTGCGTAACTGGTTTTGTTCCATTCATCGTAGAAGTCAACTTCGCCGTTGAGTGTGGGTCGGATTGCCCAACTGTTTCTGCCTTCGTTTGTTACAACAAAGTCTCCTTCTGTTGTGATCAGTCCCATTGGGTGTCTGTGCATTTTTGGTGTGGCGTTCATTACTTTGCTTCCTTTGAGTAGATGTTGTTGATTGCTGCAACACAGGCTTCAAGTGTTGTGCAATAAATGCGACTGGTTTCCATTGGGTGATTGGTCAAGAAGGCTTCAGGCTTCTTGAATGTGTAACGCTTGCTGCGTTTATCAAAACGCATAGTGGTGATTGTGATGCCATTGCACATCCATTCTTTGTCGCTAATTTTGATTGCTTTGTGGTTTGTGATGTTTTCCATGACTTAACTATAACCACAGATTGTCAGGCTGGTGCAACTTTTCAGCACATTTCCCCAAAAATCTTTTTTAGCCCCTAAACAGGCTCAAACCCGTCTTTGCCCTCATGCCATTCAAAACCACACTCAGGACACCTCAAAGGGCTTCTGGAAGGCTTCTCAGGCTCATCTGGCGTATCTGGCAAAGGTGGCAACTCCAAAGCCCTCAGCAGGCTGTCAAGGTCATCTGGATCAAATCCTGTGCCAGACAGTTTCCCTTCTGTTTTCATCAGCCCTGTGAGCAGGTCGGCTAACCCGTGGTCATCGTAGGAAGCGAGATCGTTTGTGCGGTTGTCCACCAGCAGGATGCGTAGGGCTTCGTCATCATCTACATCCAACCATGTGACTGCGATGGTTTTCATTTTGAGTTTCTTGGCGGCTTGCCATGTGTGGTTTCCAGCGAGGATGTGTCCTGTGGATTTTTGTACCACGATGGGTCGGTATTGTCCGTGGGCTTTTAGGGATTCAATGACTGATCCGATGTCGCCTTGTCTGACATTTTGTGGGTGGCTGGTGATGTTGGTGATGGGGATTGTTTCGTGGTTCATGGGGACAACAGTAATCGTGGGGGCGTATGATTTGGTTTCCCCCAATGATGTCTCCGTGGTTTGCGTGTGTTCCATACCACCCTTTTCTGGTGCAAGCCACGGAGCGTTGGTGGTGTTACTTGTCTTTGCCTGTTCCGTTGCATTGGTAGCAAACACCGATTGTGCCGTTGCTGAATACATATTTGCCGTTGCCACCGCATTTGTCGCAGGCACCGTCTGGTGTTGGTGTGAAACTTGATTCCCATATTGCGTTGGTGTGGGCTTCGTTTGCTGTGACCAGTTTGTTTAGTGTTTCTTGTTCTGTTGGGCAACGGGTTAGATCGTTTGGTGTTTGGCAGAATGTTTGTCCGTAAATGTAGAAACCTGCGCCTGCTAATACTTTTGTTCCGCAACCGCAGTAACCGTCAAACTTGTTTGGCTTGTATGTGTTCATCACAAACCGTCTTGGAATCGGTCGGTGCTTACGATTGTTACTGGCTTGCCTGTTCCAACTTCTTTTGCTGAAACAATGCTTGCGGTTGGGCTGAAACCACCTGAGTAAGCAACCATCGCGGTTACTTTTACAAAGCCTTCAACAAATCCGCGCTTGGCTTGTGTTTCGCGCTTCTTTGAACGGAAGGGAACGAACACGCCTGTTGATTTTCCGTTTTCGTTGAGAACCATCCATGATGTTCCGTATTGGCTTGAAACCATTTTTGCTGGTACCCATTCGCCTTCGGTTGTGAATAGTGCGATCGTCTGGATGAGTCCGTCTGAGTTGTTGAGTTGTTCTTGTAATGCGTCAAACATTCTGTCGGCGCGTTCTTGTTTCATCGTGAGATGGCTTTTGTTTGTGTCTGTGTTGTTTTCCATACCCTGACTATAACCGCAGATTGTCAGGATGCGCAAGTCATTCTTTTAACCCTTGCAATATAAGGGTTTTAGCCACGCCTCATAGGTCGGGCATGAGATTTCAGCCAGTTTTGAGGGTGAAGCCGTTTATGAGCCTTGATGCAACCCCACCCAAAAAAGGACACGGGATACTGAAACCACGGGCGGTTATTTAACCTGTCATCCACAGTCATAAAACGATTCTTTGTTTGATAACCCAACACGCTGATCCTGTTAGCAACAATCAACTGTTCTTCCTTTGTGGCGCGACCAGCAGTAGAAGCAAATTGGCGACCACCAAAAGCAAGCCAAGTAGAAGTTGCAATGCCAAGACCACCAGAGAAGTTGCCACCATCGTTCCAACGCGCTGTTGAGCCATCCAATGATGATTCACATACAGCAACAGCATCCCAATACTGGACAGGCATCACGCGTGGGTGAAGCATTTGCAGTTGAAGTTCTGATTCAGGCACCCGTTGTGAAGGGTCACCTTTTGCGCTCACTTGCTGACTTGGAATCACAATCAATCCCATCATCAGCAGTAGCGCACGAACCTTCAGCCTGCTTCTCCTTGTTTGGCGGATATTGCATAGGCACAAGGTATGAGCAATGTGCCACGATCAACTTCAAAGAGTTGTTCTAAGAAAACCAAGTTAGCAAGTGTTGGGGTGGCTCTGCCACTTTCCCATAGGTACACGGCTGTTTGGCTTACATTCATTGCGTTTGCGACTGCTCGTTGTGTGAGGTTCATTCTGGTGCGGTGTGTGCGGAACAGTTCAGAGAAGGGGGACATTGGTTGGTTTCTTTCAGTTGGTTAGGGGGTAGTTGCGTTGGTCGCGGAATGCGGATAGCGCGTTTCGGATTGCTTCATCGGTTCGTGGGTCTAGGTCTTTTGTTACATAGTCTTTCATTAACGCGTTAAGGCTGTGTTGTAGTAGGTCGGCTAGTTCACGCTCTTGTGCTAGTTCGTGTCGTAGGCGATCAATGGTTGTGTGTTGTTCGGTGATTGTTGCGGTTGCCATGTGGCTGTCATAAGTCATAGTTATTCCTTAACTGTTGATTGTATCGGGTTGGGTTCAATAGCGTTTGTGTATTGAGCAAGTGCGGATTCCAGTATTTGAGCGTCATACCATTCTTCGCCTACAGGTAGAAGCAATGCAGATGCAAGATCGTCAGCAATCTTTTTCCATTTGTCACGCTCGGCTTGCATTTCAAAGTAGTTGTTCATTGTTACTGAGCCTTTACCCACGGTGCTTTTGACCTGCAAATACACCGCATACAAATACGGCTGTGACCATGATTATGAGCGTGAAGAAATCAGTCATTATTAATTGCTTTCAAATATGCGTCGTGACCGCAATCGCATTGTTCACTTCTTGGATGCACTAATTGCCTGTTGTTTTTAATGGCATTAGGACTTGCTGGACAACCGCCCTCATGGAAAGGCACAAAATACATAGTGGCTATTTGCTTCCACTTATCACGCTCCGCTTGCACCTTCGCAAAATCCTGTTCAGCAAACTGAACTTCTTTCTCGCGGAGCCACGCATACGCATCATCAACATGGATGTATTCGGTACTCATTCACCAACCAACTCGTCATATTCAGCAAGCGCATCTTTACGAAGTAAATGACCTTCAACAGAATTAACAGAAGGATGATTTGAATATCTCAACGCATACGCCAACACCTCAGCCATCTTGCGCCAAGTCACCAGATCAGCAGAGTTGCCACCACCATTGCTATGCAACCCAAACGGATACCCACCCGAAGTTGTGGTGCTTCCGTGGGTGAGTTCCACGCGCTCACCGTCATCAGCAACGAGATAAACATGAGATAACACTTTGCTAGTTCGGTCATTGTTCTTTCTTTCTTTCATTGGTGGTGTTCCTTTCACCTGTTGTGTAGCCAAGCCCATTACAGGCGTGGCATTTACTAAAGTACGATTCGTACTCAGATTCGTTTCCTGTTCCATTGCAGGCATCACAGTTTTCATAGGAAGTCGTGTCCATTGTCAATCAGCCAGCCAAGTGTGCAGGTGTGTGTTTTTGTTTTGTCATGGATTGCATGATACTGAACGGTGTTGCCTTGAAGCATGGTGATTCGGTATGTGACTGGAACCCATTTGTTGTCAAGGGTGAATCGTTCTTCGTCTTTGAGTCTGAAGTAATCATCAGCCTGAAGTGATCGCCATTCGCGCATCATTTCTTGTTCCTTTGTCTGGTGTGCCAGTCGTATGTAAACAGCCATCCAAGAAAACCGCCACCAGCCATACCCAAAAAACAGTACGCAAGGTCGCGCCATTCTTGTCCTAAGTGAATTGTCACTTCAGCAATCATTTCCTGTCCTCTTTCGGGTTGCGGATTTCCCATGTGCCACGACCATTGGTGCGAAAGTAAAACGGGTTGTCTTGAATGAATCGCCGTGCTGTTGGATCACTAACATCCATTTGTTCAGCAAGTTGTTTCGCGGTGATTGTTTCGTATGTGTTCTTTAACAGCCACGCAATAGTTAGTTTGTGTTTGTCTTGTCGGCGTGTTTGTTCTGCGTTTTCTAGAAGCACCAGTAGATCGGCGTATGGGATTTGTTTAACGATGTGACTTGGTACATAAGCAACCCATGTTGGTCTGCCGTGTGTTGAGATTGCGTTAGTGACTTGTTCTAACGGTGTCATTGTTTTGCCCCTTGAATGTATGGCGACAGTTTGTGAACGGTGATGATTTTGCTTGCGTCTATGCATTCCACGAGTAGTGAAAGCATTTGTTCTCTGTCCATTGTGTGTTGTTCGTCTATTGATGTGTTGTTGTTGAGTGCTACTTCAATGACATATTTGAATCGTTCGTGGCTCATTACTTGCCAGCCTTTTTTGCACAAGCCTTGCAAACTTTTATTGCATCGTTAGTGTTCTCTGTGAACTCCCATGCGTCACCGTTTGTGTAGGTCTTGTTGCAAAGAGTGATTGCCGAAATGTTGTCACCAACTATTCCAGTATTGATCGTTGCTTGTGCTACTTCTTTGGTGATGTGTGCGTAGTAACTATTGCCAATTACGAACATCTGATGTGTTACTCGTGTCGTGTCCGACAAGTCAAAGTAAATATCAGTTCCGTTGAGGTGGACAATTTCTGTGTTTGTGTGTGTTTCCATAAGTAGAACTTTACCAGTTCCACGACCAAAAGCAAGCATTACTTTTCAACCTTGCCTGAACCGCCACAATCCCTACAAGGCTCCTTACCCACCTCAGAGCCGTAATCCTGCCTACCAGTACCAATACAGCCCCTACAA